>OGZA01000332.1_pt1 | contig 38117 bp, 31 predicted proteins | sample 1576591 | NCBI WGS metagenome assembly OGZA01 (sample SAMEA3541565, study PRJEB24748) | human gut metagenome | biome: human gut; feature: human-associated habitat; material: faeces | place: China | collected 2012
GAAAAAACCATCGAATACATCAAGAATTATTTGCCGCAGGAGTTAAAAGAGAAGTACTCCGATGATGAATTCTATTATTTTCTCGATTTGATTGACGAGTATTATTCTGAAAGCGGCATCCTGGATGCAAAGCCGGATGAAGATGGATGCATCGAAGTCGACCTGGGGCAAATCGTAGATTACATCATCAAAGAAGCCCACAAAGATGAGATGGGTGAGTATGATCCGGAAGAAATCCTGTTTGTAGTTCAAGGAGAACTGGAATATACGGAGTCATTGGATGATGATGAAGAATAAAAAGTTTCAGTTAAGTAAAAGAGAAGTCCGGACAGCTTGTTCGGACTTTTTTTGTGGAATAATTCCCCACTTGTAGAGTGAATTCCCCACTCTCATAATCCTTTGTTAAAACTTTAATGGTTTGACTATGAATAATAAAGGTATAGCCATCGAACTTTGGCATGCCGGTTGTGTTTTTATTTATAGGGTTTTTAACATTAACATAAACAGAGAGCTTATGAAACCGTTTTTTAAGAAGAGAGAATTCAGAATAACGAAAAAACAGGCAGTGATTGCCGCAATTGGTATAGTACTGTTAGTAGCGATTTACTGGTTTATTACTCATCGTCCGGCACCTGCACCGGATCTTTCGGTAGTAGCTGTGGAACCGGTGACACAAGATGATGTCGAAATCTATGGTGAATACGTGGGACGTGTTCGCGCTCAACAGTTTGTGGAAGTTCGTGCCCGTGTAGAAGGGTATCTGGAAAATATGCTTTTCGAAGAAGGTACTTATGTGACGAAGAATCAAGTATTGTTTGTTATCAATCAGGATCAGTATCGCGCTAAGGCGGATAAGGCTCGTGCACAGCTGAAAAAAGATGAAGCACAAGCTAAAAAAGCACAACGTGACCTGGAGCGCATTCGCCCCTTGTATGAACAAAATGCTGCCAGTCAATTAGATTTGGATAACGCGGTGGCAGCTTATGAAACGGCAGTGGCTAGTGTTGCTATGAGTCAGGCCGATCTTGACCAGGCAGAACTGGAACTTGGATATACAGTGGTTCGCTCTCCGCTGGCCGGACACATCAGTGAACGGTATGTAGACCTTGGTACATTGGTCGGTACGGGCGGCAAGTCATTGCTTGCCAATATCGTGAAAAGCGATACGGTACTGGTAGATTTCAGTATGACAGCATTAGACTATCTGAAAACCAAGGAACGTAACGTAAATCTGGGACAGAAAGATTCTACCCGTTCCTGGCAGCCGAATATTTCTATTACACTTGCCGATAATACAGTTTATCCTTTCAAGGGCTTGGTCGACTTTGCCGAACCACAGGTTGATCCACGTACCGGTACTTTCTCTGTTCGTGCCGAAATGCCTAATCCGAAACACGTATTGCTTCCGGGCCAGTTTACTAAAGTGAAGCTATTGCTGGATGTGCGGGAGAATGCAACAGTGGTTCCCCTGAAGTCTGTTATTATAGAAAAAGGTGGTGCTTATGTATTTGTTATGCGTCGTGATTCTACTGTAGAACGTCGTTTTATAGAGTTAGGACCGGAGTTCCAGAATCAAGTAGTGGTGGAGAGAGGTTTGGTGCCGGGTGAAACAATAGTGGTAGAAGGATACCATAAACTGAGTCCGGGGATGAAAGTTAAAGTTAACAATGCCCTGTTGAAGAAAGAAGATGAAGAGGGAGGGGAGAGCGTATGAAAGTAAGTTTCTTTATAGACAGACCGGTCTTTTCGGCTGTCATCTCTATACTGATTGTCATTGTGGGTATCATCGGACTGACGATGCTTCCCATTGACCAATATCCGCAGATTACACCGCCGGTGGTGAAGATTAGTGCTTCGTATCCCGGTGCCAGTGCGCTGACGGTATCCCAAGCGGTAGCTACACCTATTGAGCAAGAGTTGAACGGAACGCCGGGAATGCTCTACATGGAGTCCAATAGCTCAAACTCCGGTGGTTTCTCAGCTACAGTTACATTTGATATTTCTGCTGATCCTGACTTGGCAGCGGTTGAAATACAAAACCGCTTGAAGTTGGCGGAATCCCGTCTTCCGGCAGAGGTGGTACAAAACGGTATATCCGTAGAAAAACAGGCAGCCAGCCAGTTAATGACTATCTGTCTGAGGTCTTCTGATCCGAAGTTTGATGAAATTTATCTGAGTAACTTTGCTACATTGAATGTGCTCGATTTACTTCGCCGTATTCCCGGTGTAGGTCGTGTGTCGAATATTGGTAGCCGTTACTATGCTATGCAGATTTGGGTGCAACCAGATAAGTTGGCAAACTTTGGACTGACCGTAGCCGATTTGCAGAATGCTCTGAAAGATCAGAATCGTGAATCAGCAGCCGGTGTATTGGGACAACAACCTGTGGCAGGACTGGATATTACCATTCCTATTACAACGCAGGGACGTCTCTCTACTGTAGGACAGTTTGAGGAAATTGTAATTCGCGCTAATGCGGATGGTTCCATTATTCGTTTGCGTGACGTGGCACGTATCTCATTGGAGGCTTCTTCGTACAATACGGAGAGTAGCATCAATGGTGAGAATGCAGCTGTGTTAGGTATCTATATGCTTCCGGGTGCCAATGCTATGGAAGTGGCGGAGAATGTGAAAAAGGCAATGGATGAAATCAGCAATAACTTTCCTGACGGATTGAGTTACGAGATTCCATTTGATATGACTACTTACATTTCAGAGTCTATTCACGAAGTATACAAGACTTTGTTTGAAGCATTGATACTGGTGATTATCGTAGTATTCTTATCATTGCAAAGCTGGCGTGCTACCCTTATTCCGATTGTGGCGGTACCTATCTCTCTGATTGGTACGTTTGGTTTCATGCTGATATTCGGTTTCTCTCTCAATATACTTACCTTACTTGGATTAGTACTTGCCATTGGTATTGTGGTGGATGATGCCATTGTGGTGGTAGAGAATGTGGAGCGCATCATGCATGAAGAGAAACTGCCACCTTACGAGGCTACAAAGAAAGCGATGGAAGGATTGACGGGAGCGATTATTGCTACGTCTCTGGTGCTGGCAGCTGTGTTTGTACCGGTTAGTTTTCTCGGTGGTATCACAGGACAGCTTTATCGTCAGTTTACGGTGACAATTGTGGTTTCCGTATTGCTTTCTACAGTTGTTGCGCTGACTCTGAGTCCGGTGATGTGTTCATTGATATTGAAACCGGAATCTCATAAACGGAAGAATATTGTATTCCGCTATATCAACTATGCACTGAGTATGGGTAACCGTAAATATGTTCGCCAGATTTCACGTGTGATAGGCAATCCCCGCAGAGTATTGAGTGTATTTGGTGTGATATTGGTAGCTATTTTATTGATAAACCGCCTGATACCGACTAGTTTCTTGCCTGTAGAAGATCAAGGATACTTTAAAGTGGAATTGGAATTGCCTGAAGGTGCGACGCTGGAGCGTACGCGAATCGTATCGGAACGTGCTATAGAATATCTGATGTTGAATCCGGCTGTAGAGTATGTTCAGAGTGTAGTAGGTAGTAGCCCCCGTGTGGGTAGCAGTCAGGCACGTAGTGAACTGACAGTTATTCTGAAACCGTGGGGTGCACGTGACGGACAGACTATCGATGAGGTAATGGCTCAGGTGAAAAAGGATTTGCAGGAGTATCCCGAGTGTAAGGTATATCTTTCCACACCGCCGGTTATCCCGGGGCTGGGAAGTTCGGGTGGTTTCGAGATGCAACTCGAAGCACGTGGAGACGCTACTTTTGATAATCTGGTACAAGCGACGGATACGTTGATGTATTACGCTTCACAACGCAAGGAATTATCCGGGTTATCATCATCTTTGCAGGCAGATATCCCGCAGCTCTATTTCGATGTAGACCGTGATAAGGTGAAACTGGCAGGTGTACCGCTGGCAGATGTGTTTTCAACCATGAAAGCTTATACTGGTTCGGTATATGTAAATGACTTCAATATGTTTAACCGTATTTATCGTGTATATATCCAGGCTGAAGCACCTTACAGGGAACACAAGGAAAATATTAACCTGTTCTTTGTACGTGGGGCGGATAATGTGATGATACCGCTAACTTCCCTCGGAACTACCTCATATACCACGGGGCCGGGTAGCATCAAGCGTTTCAACATGTTCAACAGTGCTGTGATCCGTGGTGGAGCGGCCGACGGTTATAGTTCCGGTCAGGCAATGGAGATTATTGAGCAGATTGCCCGTGAGCATTTGCCGGAGAACATAGGTGTGGAATGGAGCGGACTTTCATATCAGGAGAAGCAGGCTGGCGGACAGACGGCAATGGTGTTGGCACTGGTATTCCTGTTTGTATTCCTCTTCCTGGCTGCCCTTTACGAGAGTTGGACAGTGCCGATTGCGGTATTACTTTCATTGCCGATTGCCGCATTGGGAGCTTATCTCGGAGTATGGACTTGCGGTTTGGAGAATGATGTCTATTTCCAGATCGGGCTGGTTATGCTAGTCGGACTGGCGGCAAAGAATGCAATCTTGATTGTAGAATTTGCTAAGGAACAGGTAGACCGTGGTGCGAATGTAGTTAAAGCAGCTTTGCATGCATCACAGTTGCGTTTTCGTCCTATCTTGATGACATCTTTGGCATTTATCCTTGGTATGCTGCCGATGGTGATTGCCAGTGGACCGGGTTCGGCAAGCCGTCAGGCTATTGGTACTGGTGTATTCTTCGGAATGATTCTGGCTGTAACGGTAGGTATTCTTTTAGTCCCGTTCTTCTTCGTACTGATTTATAAGGCGAAGGCAAAAGCGAAAAGCGCGAATATTAAGAAAGTTACGAAGCGATTTAAACGATAAGTTATGAAAAGAAAATATACAATATATGGTATGATAATGGTGGTGGTACTGGCGTTCAGTTCCTGCCAGTTGGGTAAACACTATGCACGTCCGGAGTTGAATTTGCCGCAGCAACTTGACTCTACAGAACAGGACACACTTTCTATTGCCGACCGGCAATGGTGGGAACTCTATACTGATACCACGCTGCAAGCACTTATTGAGCGTACTCTTGAATATAATAAAGATATGAAAATTGCTGCTGCCCGGGTAAAGGAGTTGGCCGCAATGAAACGCATTGACTTTGCTAATCTTTTCCCACAAGTCAGTGGAAAACTGTATGCAGATAAGGAGGCGGAGAATTATGGCGGAGATAATTACAGTTCGGACCGGAGTTATGAAGCCAAAGCAATAGTCTCATGGGAAGTAGATCTTTGGGGAAACCTGCGTTGGGCAAAAGATAAGAGTATGGCAGATTTCCTGGGCTCGATAGAAGCACAACGGGCACTAAAAATGAGTCTGGTGGCAGAAGTGGCTCAGGCGTATTTTGAATTGGTAGCCTTGGATAATGAATTGGCTATTGTGCGGCAGACACTGAATGCCCGTAAAGAGGGAGTTCGTTTGGCAAAGCTTCGTTTTGAAGGCGGACTGACTTCAGAGACTTCTTATCAACAGGCACAGGTGGAATTGGCACGTACTGCGACCTTGGTACCGGATCTGGAGCGAAAGATTTCCATAAAAGAAAATGATATTGCGTTTCTGGCTGGTGATTATCCGCAGAAGATTGCACGTTCAGTATTGCCGGAAGAAGTGAAATTACCGGAAAGCCTTCCTGTTGGGCTTCCTTCCACATTATTGGAGCGTCGTCCGGACGTACGTCAGGCGGAACAGAAGTTGATTGCAGCCAATGCATCAGTGGGGCTTGCATATACCAATATGTTTCCTCGTTTGGCTTTGACAGCGCATTATGGTTTGGAGAGTGCTGAGTTCTCGGATTTCCTGAAATCACCATATCATTTTTTGAGCGGATCATTACTGACGCCCTTGTTTGCTATGGGAAAGAACCGCGCAATGTTAAAAGCAAAGAAAGCAGCTTATGAACAAGAGGTGTATTCTTATGAGAAATCAGTATTGACAGCATTTAAGGATGCGCGGAATGCCATTGTGGATTTCAGTAAAATCAAAGAGATTTATGAATCGCGTCTACAACTGGAACAAGCGGCACGGAGTAATGTAGAGTTGGCGCAGTTACAGTATATCAACGGAGTGATCGGGTATTTGGATGTGCTGGATGCGCAACGTGGATATTTTGATGCCCAGATAGGTTTAAGCAATGCGATACGGGATAAGCAGATAACGTTGGTGCGGCTATATAAAGCACTTGGCGGAGGATGGCAATAGAATCCTTGAGTTTTTAGACGCAGATAATGCAGGTGTTGCAGTTTCTGCGTCTAAAAAATTATACCGGCGGTGTATTCAGAAAGAAGAACACCGACATTCCGATAAGAATAACTCCCAGTACACCATAGAATAACCGGGCACGTTTTCTTCCCACACTTTTTACTGCGAATTGTGTATTGCGAGCAGTGAAGAACCACTCCCAGTCCAATATTGCTGCCAGTAATGAAATGATGCCGGCCACTGCAAAGATGCCTTGTACGATGTATTGACTCATAAGATATTAACCTTGATTTTCCATTGTCAACTTGCGTGAACCATCTTCCAGCTCTTCGATGGTTACTTTCACTGTATTGCCCGGCAACAGTTCTTCTACCAGCTCCGGCCATTCAATGAAACAGAGTGCCCCACTGTAGAAATAATCCTCATAACCCATATCGTATACTTCTTCCAGCTTCTTGATACGATAGAAATCGAAATGGTAAATGAGTTCTCCCGCTATGTCCGAACGATACTCGTTGATAACGGCAAAGGTGGGTGATGTAACGACATCTTCAACACCCAGTTCCTGACAAAGTGCTTTGACAAAAGTAGTTTTACCAGCTCCCATCTTTCCATAGAGAGCAAAAACAGTGTTGTCGCCCATAGCAGCGATAAACTCGCGGGCGGCTTCATGGATATGGTCCAGAGATTGAATTTTAATTTCCATATTAGATTGAATTTACAATTTACTTTCAGCTTCGTCCGCTCAGTGTGATGAGCGGGATTATCATTTCCTCCATCGAAATACCTCCGTGCTGGAAGGTATCGGTGTAGTAACTGACATAATGGTTGTAATTATTGGGGTAGGCAAAGAAATCGCGTCCTGTGGCAAAGATATAGCGCGTACTCACATTGGGTGAGGGAAGGTGTATCTCGGCCGGGCGGGTGATTTCAAATACCTGTTTGGGGTTGTATGCCATATTACGTGATAGCTTATAGCGCAGGTTAGCATTGATTTCCTTACTGTTGCTCTGTACTTTTACAGGGTTATCTACGCGGATACTGCCGTGGTCGGTCGTGATAATGACACGATATTGACGGGATGCGAGCGCTTTCAGAAGATCGCTCAAGGGTGAATGGCGGAACCATGAAAGGGTAATGCTGCGATAGGCAGCTTCAGTAGAAGCGAGTTCACGTATCATTTTACTCTCTGTACGGCTATGGCTCAACATATCGATGAAATTGAATACGGCAACGTTTAAGTCATTCTGTGCCAGGGTAGGAAGTTGTGTCAATAAGCGTTCTGCACCGGCTGCATCATTGATTTTATGATAAGAGAATGTGTCGTTGCGGCGATAGCGCTCAATGATTGTACGTATCAGTGGAGCTTCGTTCAGGTTTTTGTTTTCTTCTTCGTCTTCATCTACCCACAGTTCCGGAAACAGTTTGGCTATCTGGTCAGGCATCAGACCGGAAAAAATAGCGTTACGGGCATATTGTGTGGCAGTGGGCAGAATGCTGAAATAGAGTTGCTCGTCTATATTGAACAGACCGGATAATTCGTCGGCAAGTACGCGCCACTGGTCGTAACGGAAATTATCGAGTACTATGAAGAAAACCTTCTCGCCTTTGTCCAGTGCCGGGAAAAGAATACGCTTGAAGAGATCAGGACTCATTAGGGGACGGTCGGCAGGTGCATCTTTGGTTGATACCCAATCTGCATAGTTCCTTTTGATGAATTTCGCAAAAGCACTGTTGGCCTCTGTTTTCTGCATGGCAAGCATTTCGCTCATGGGGCTGTCTGTAGCTTCCAGTTCCAGTTCCCAATAAACAAGGCGGTGATATAATTCCATCCAGTCGGCTGCTGTCAGTGAGTCATTAATCTGCATGCCTATCTTACCGAAACTCTGCTGGTAACCGGTTTGTGCGGCTTCGCTGACGATATCCCGGCGGTGAAGGTTCTTCTTTAGCGATAATAATATTTGATTGGGATTGACGGGCTTGATCAGGTAATCTGCAATTTTCTGACCGATAGCCATGTCCATGATATTTTCCTCTTCGCTCTTGGTGATCATGACCACGGGGACGGTGGGGCAGATATCTTTTATCAAAGCCAGGGTTTGCAGGCCGCTCAGCCCAGGCATGTTTTCATCCAGAAAGATCAGGTCATAGGTGGTAGCACGGCAACAGTCCAGTGCATCCTGTCCGTTGGTTACGGTGTCTACTTCGTAACCTTTGCCTTCCAGAAACAGGATGTGCGGTCGCAGCAAGCTGATCTCATCGTCTACCCAAAGGAGTTTATCTTTCTTCATAATACTACTCACTTTTTCAGTCCTCAAAGATAACACCATTTTCCGGGTCATCCTCTTCCATAGGCAGATTTTCTTCTTTTTTCCGTTCTTCTTCCTCTGTTGGCAGGTTCAGTAGTGGCTCATCCAGCGTGTAACCTTTTAACTCAGGTTCCGGTATAGAAGAGAAGTGTGCACGGTAGAAGGTATCGTAATCGTCGAAACTATACTGTTTAATCAGTTGTTCGTAGTTGGCTTCCGATATGAGTATGGCACGCATACCACTGAGTCGTGTAGCCATTTCGGGATTGGCATAAAGACGGCGGAAGTATTGCTGCGCCTCATCGTAGTTACTGAATGGTCGGATTTGCAGCATGCCAATGCCCCGTTCGTGAGCAAACGCAAGGTCGAAGTTTTTCACCAGGAAAGTGGAGAAGTTATAGCGTGCCACTTCAAACAGTAGCATGTTCTCATTTACCTTTCCTTCTTCGTAAGCCAGGATAAAAAGGAACGGTGTGTTGCGCTCTGTACTGAATGCGCTGTCCGGAGGAAGAATAACGCTACCGCTCAGACTGTCGCCCGCTAATTTGCCAGCTTCGGCAAGCTCAGCATTCCGCCGTTGCCAGATGGAGCCAAATGTATGGCTGTCGTGAGCCAGCAGGCGTCCTTCCTGTACCCCTTTCAGAATATGGGCAGCCAGATCCGTGATTTCATTTTGCGGATATTGCTGTACAAGCTCTTTCAGGATAGCAAGGAACTGATCAGTTTCCCCTCCCTGTAGCCGGGTGACGGCATTGAGGAACATAAATTTGGGACGATGTTGCCCCAGAGGGTATATCTCGGCAGAAAGATGTTCGGCTGCACGTACGGTGGTTGTATCACCCAGTTGGAAATGTTTGTAAGCACGGGCATAGAGGGAGTCCTCACGTTGTTTGCCATATACGGCATTTTCAGCAAAGTCCGGGTCGGCTAGTGTCTTGGCATAGCGGCTTTTTGGGAACCGGGCGATAAGTTCGGCCTTATATTTCTCTGCACGTTGCAGGGCAGGAAGTTCTCCATAATAATTTAGAGCCAGTTCGGTCAGGAATAACTGATAATATGCTTCATCCGCTTGTGCAAAGTCAGGGAACTCGCGTACCAGTCGTTCAAACGCAGCTTCTGCCCGTTTGAAATCCTGCATACGATCCTTGAAAATCATTCCGGCACCATATAAGGCTTCTGATAACAGTGTGTTTGAGGCTTGCATAGCTTCTTCTGTCAACGGAATTTGTGTTAGGTAGTATTCCGGGCGGTGAGTATCACCGGCAATGCTGTCGGCAGTGTTCTTTTCGTTTTCTTCTTTCTGGGGAATGGAAGAATCCATAGTTTCATTTTCCCGATTGCCATGGATTGTGTCTTTCTTAGCAACACTCTCTTCCGATTCACTGTAATCTATCGCTTCAAAATCATCCAGTGCAACTACTGTTTTATTTTTCCTTCGCCAGTTATCTTCCAGCTTTCTGCGTCCCCACAAGCGTTGGAATTCAGCTTTTCCTTGCTCTACCAATTGAGGGTTATAGAAATACCAGTCTTGCTTTCCTCCCATTGTAGGTTGGAGGGGCTGTGGGGTAGTGACTGCATTTTCCTGTCCCGGTCTGCTGATAATTGAAGTGGCGGGTAATTGACTTTCCGCTTCTTCCCTCATCTTCTGCCGGTTTGCTTCCCGTTCTGCTTCTTCTGCAGCTTTGCGTTCAGCTTCTTCCCGGGCCATCACTTGTGCTATGATTTTCTCTATGGCTGCCATTCGCTCTGCTTCCGGCAGTCTGGCAAGATGTTGCAAGCTATCCTGTAGCTGTATGGCATTGGTATGTGGTACCAGTTCGTCCAGGATCTCTGAACGATTGGTGATAGTGGCATATTCCCGATGGGCTTTGTCTATCAATCCTATCGCTTCGGCGTATGCTTTTTGTGCTTCGGCATAACGCGCTTGCTGCCAGTACAGATTACCCAGTGTAAGTTGAAGAATTCCTTTCTCCACACCGTTCCGAGTGCTCTTCTCTATTCCTTTGTGATAGGCAGCAAGAGCTTGTACCGTATCTTTCTCGGCAAGGTATACATTTCCCAATGCATAATAAATCTGATCGAGGTATTCTTTGTTTTTCTCATCCTTGCTGAGGCGCAATAACTTTCCGGTAATCTTACGACTATTGGCAGTGGGCATCACTTCCGTCTGACGGATGCGGGCACTTAACGCCAGTTCGTATGGTGGATTGAGGCGGATTACCTTGCTGTACGCCTGATAGGCCTGTTCCGGTTGTTGCAGCGTTTGATAGGTCTGTCCCAGGAGATAGTAACATCGTGCTTTCTGCTGCTTGTTCTTTTCTTTCCTGGCTGTCTTTTCGAGATGGGGGATCGCTTCTTTGTATCGTTGGCTACCTAATAGGAAATTTCCTGTGGCCGAAGCATATGGAACAGCCAGCGCCGGTGGTAAACTGTCATTATTCACCCTGCTTAAAGCATCTTCCGCATCATATTGCCACCCCAGCGCAGAGTAGCAACGGGACAACCATATTAAAGCTTCGGAAGTGATATTCGTCTGTCCGTCATAAAGCCGTGCAATATATGAGAAGGTTGCGGCCGCTTCCGGAAAGTCTCCCTTCTGATATTGCGCTTTACCCAATAACATCCAGGCACGATTAATGAAAGGATTGAACTCCCGGCGTGCCAGCCATTTCTTGTATTCATCCGTATAAGCCCGTCCCGGTTTACGGATAGGGCGCCGTTTGATGGAATGTTGACGAATGGCTTTTTGTGCTTTCTCAATGGCACGCTCATAGTCGGAAGTGCCGATGCCTGTAGTTTCTTTATTGCCTATGGGATAGAGGGGGAGCATCTCCATGTAGTTATCTTTGTTCCCTTGTTGCTGTGCCTGCAATCCGGCTTTATAAGCTTCGTTTCCGTTGAAGTATACGTTATAACGGGTGGTCAGGGCATGGTAGAAGCGTGTACCGGCCGTGTTCTTTCGGGTGGAACATCCGGTAACAAGCATCAAAGTAACTAAGATGCCAACGAGGAGGATTGCTTTGTGTTTCAATGATGCCAATGGATTTTACGAAGTTTGCGTACAAAGGTAAGGAATATAAATGAAAGGGAAATTACGAAAAGAAATTAATTCCTTTTGGGGATATCTTTAATTATCTGTTACTATTACTCAGATTTGTGCTTGTTTAATAGGCCTCTGTACCCCCTTTAATTGGTATTTGCAATCCGAAAGGTGTAATTTATCTCATTTATTTATTCTTTTTGCTTGGTTTTCATTACTTTTGTTTGGTGATAAATCAAACTGCATGGATATTTGGAGTAAGAAGAAGCGTTCTGCTGTCATGGCGAAGATACGGAGCCGGGACACGAAACCGGAGTGGATTGTACGCCGCTACCTCTTCTCGCGCGGCTATCGCTACCGCAAGAACGTGAAGGGGTTGCCGGGCACGCCGGACATTGTGTTGCGCAAGTATGGTGTCGTAATTTTCATACATGGGTGTTTCTGGCATGGGCATGAGGTGGACGGGCATATTCCGCATTCTAACAGTGATTTTTGGCAGAAGAAGATTGAGCGCAATAAGTTGCGCGATGCATGCAACAAGGAAGCATTGAAACAGATGGGTTGGTGGGTAATGACTGTGTGGGAATGCCAGTTGAAGCCTGCGGTGAGGAGACGGACATTATTGGAAATAGAGTACCATATCAATCACACGTTTTTGAAGCGATTTGAGCCGAAAATACCACGACCTTACGACAATGAGGAGTATGAAGAAACCTCCGATACGGTTGCCGAAGACAAAGTGGAATATGGGAAGCAGTGATTTTCAGAAGGTGTAAGGTGTTGATATAGGCTAATATTGGATTTTACGGGGAGGTGAGGTTATGAAAAATGCCCTCTTTGCAAAAGCATAATTTGAAATAATGCCCAAAACTTGCAGAAAAGATGTAACTTTGCAGACAAACTTAAAAGATAAAGGACAGCGTCATGACAGAAGAGCAGAAAAAAGCAATCATAGAAAGTGGAAAGAATTATTTCCGTACTTCCATTATACCGAATCATATCAAGAATCTCCAGAAACTACGGCTGAAGGATTTTGATGTCAATCCATTCCTCATCAACTACCTTGCAGCTTTCCTGTGTGGTGACACTACGCCACAGTCAATGGCGAAAGCTCTCGTCTATCCGCGTATTCTCGGAACAAGCGTAAACACGAGTTTCGGGCAGAACATCCAGATATTCATATCCCAACTCGCACAGGTTGCAGGCTGTGCATCAGGCATTGACGGGGTTGACATCGAATTTATCGATGCACTCGACGGCAGAAAGAAATACTGCCAGTGCAAGGCTGAACCGCAGACAATCAATAAGGACGATGTGGATACCATATTGGGACATTTCAAACGTCTCATCGGTAAGGCACGTCTAGACCGAATACCCTTGCAGATGGATGATATGATTGTAGGAGTGTTGTATGGCGAAAGAATCTCTGCCAATTACAAGACCATAGCGACGACCTATCCTGTATATTGCGGCGCGGAGTTTTGGGAGCATATCACCGGCGATAAGACTTTCTATTATCAGCTTGCTAAAGCATTCGGAGAAGTGGTTGAGGAAGATGGAATTGACGGAAGTTCTCTTATCTTGCAAAAGGTAGAGGATATTGCCGGAGAAATCAAAGAAAAGGGTAGTTTGTAAATATGCAGTTCATATCAGAAAACAATTTTGCAGCTTTGGTCGGAACATCCAATGCAACTGTTCAAAAATGGGCAGAAAACGGCGTTTATCCTTCACATGTGGAAAATGGCATAAAAGGCTTTTATCTTGAAGAAATCGAAGCAGTTCCTGAAGTGGAGGAAATGCTGCATAGCCATTGGGGTGAAGAGCAGAATACACATCCACTTCGTGAGTACACATCCGTAGAACTTTTTGCAGGCGGTGGTGGGCTTGCTCTCGGATTGTCCTTAGCCGGTTTCAGCCATGTATTGCTTAACGAGTTTGACAATTATGCTTGTAATACGCTTCGCATGAACCGTCCGAAATGGAATGTAATAGAAGGCGACGTGCGTAATGTTGATTTTACTCCACTCCGTGACAAGGTCGATTTCCTGTCGGGAGGGTTTCCTTGTCAAGCTTTTTCTTATGCAGGCAAGCAAGGAGGGTTTAGTGATACGCGGGGCACACTTTTCTTTGAATTAGCAAGGGCGGTAAAGGAAATTCGTCCGAAAGTGTTCATGGGTGAGAATGTTAAGGGTTTGACCTCTCATGACAATGGGCGCACTTTTAATACTATTAAGAATACCATTGCGGAATTGGGCTATACCCTCGTAGAACCTCGTGTATTGAAAGCCATCATGTACCAGGTTCCACAAAAGCGCGAACGGCTTATCCTTATTGCTATCCGAAACGATTTGGCTGGAAAAGTAAGTTTTCATTGGCCATCTCCCTATATGCAAGTGCTTACGCTGAAAGACGCACTTTATAAAAGTGTAATATACGATACTGATGCACCGGAATCGGAAGGTGCAAAATATCCATTAAAAAAGCAAAAAGTACTCGACTTGGTTCCACAAGGCGGTGACTGGCGTAATCTTCCAGAAGATATCGCCAAGGAATATATGGGTGGAAGTTGGCTTTTGGGTGGAGGCAAGACGGGAATGGCGCGTCGCCTTTCTCTTGACGAACCCTCACTGACACTTACGTGCTCTCCTTGTCAAAAACAAACCGAACGTTGCCATCCGCTGGAAACACGCCCATTGACGGTAAGGGAATATGCCAGGATTCAGACATTTCCGGACAATTGGCTTTTTACTGGAACAATGAACGATAAATACAAACAGATAGGCAATGCCGTACCTGTAAATCTCGCATGGGCGGTAGGACGTTCGTTGATTAGACTGTTTAATGACATACAAACCGTAGAACCAACCGAAACGCATGATTGCTCAGAGGCCGTTGCACAAATTATTGAGCATTTAAAAGAAGATGATGCAAAAAAGGCTTTTGATGTAAAAGTCGAGAGACTAAAGAAAAACAATGCCAAGATAAAGCAACTGAACTTCTTCGATTTGTTTGCAGAATATCCAGATGGTATCGTTTCAAGCATAGTAAAAGAACCGCAACCAAAAGGATACGGGAAATACTGTAAAATAGATATGGACAAGAACGTATTGATTTGTCTTGTGAAGAAAGACAACATCAGTAAGTATCTTGATAAGAGTGCAACCGTTTATTATACAGGGAAGAGGTTCCCATCTACTGTAGAACTGGACAAATTGTGTTACTTTGCTCCTTATATAAGCGGTCAAGGAATACGTGACCTTTACAAGATAAAAGTAGCTCGTGTCGGAACGAGAAAAGAGGGACAAACAGACAATAATCCTGTTGATTATAGATTGGTCTTTGAGATTGAATACATTAAACCACTGTTTGCCGAATATAAGCAACCAGCACTTGAAATCTGGCACACGTACACCGATATGATATTAGGAGAGTTAACTTCTACTTTTTGAGGTAGTTCAAGCAGATACAGACCTTGATTGGATAGCTCGGTCTGTATCAGTTTATTGAGCGATAGCTGTACTTTTACGCATTCTTCAAGTGAATCAAAACTTTTCCCAGCTTACATATTACATATATAATGATGGAAAAGAAGATGATAGCCGCCCCGGAAGGAACGTTCAGATAATAAGATATCATTAATCCGCCCAGGCAACTGAGATAACCGATGCCAATAGACAACCAGATAATACGGTGAAAACGATGTGTAAACAGATTCGCTGTCATTTGCGGGATGGTGAGCAGGGAAATAACCAGCACGATGCCTACCATGCGCAGGCATGCAACAATGGTCAATGCAATGAACATCATCAGTACATATTCGAATATCTGTACGGGAATACCTTGTGAACGGGCAAACTCCCGGTCGAAGGCAACATAGATGATCGGGCGCAAATATAGGACAAAGAAGATGGCTAATATTACTGCAAGTCCCGCCAGCAATGCGATATCTCCTAATGTAATCGTCAGTATATTGCCAAATAAATAAGCCGAAAGATCGGGTGCAAACCCGGGTGAAAGGAAGGTAAACATGATACCCAGTGCCATACCCAGCGTCCAGAATACAGCGATAGCCGAATCTTCGCGCATGTCATTGCGTTTGCTAAGCCATTCCACTCCAAAAGCCGACAGCACAGCAAACACACCGGCAGCCAGTATGGGAGAGACGCCTGTATATAATCCCAGACCGATGCCTCCGAAAGAAGCATGCGTCAGTCCGCCACTGATGAATACCAGCCGTCTCGTCACGATATACGTACCGATAAGCCCGCAGACAATGCTTGCCAGCAAACTGCCGATGAGGGCATGTTGAAAGAAGGTGTATTGCAATAGCTCCACTTTAAGATCTCCTTTCTCCTATAATCAGAAATATTTCATCCTTGATATTATCCGGTAGTGCTATTCCCCGTAATTGCAGGCTGCGCACCCACCCGGCAACGTCAGTATCCTGCATTGTATAGAATACGTCCCTGAACTCATCTTCCTGTTCGAGAGTGTAGTCTTCGGGAGCAATGCCAATGTACTTGTCTAATTCTTCATCATCATAGTACTCTATCTTTTTGCTGACGGCAGCCAACAGACTGTCCCGTTCGCATACTTCATGCTGTCCACAACATTCCGCATCAACCTCTTTCACTTCGGGCATGGCATCCAGTTCTCCGCGTTCTATCTTTTTTTGCAGACGCTGGTTACGGATGTATCCTGCCATAAGGGCGATACAGACCAGTACAATAAGGCTTATAATTAGTATTAACATAGCTTATTCCTCAATTTCAATATTAAACCCTGCTTGTTTCAAATCTTTCCAATATCCCGGATAAGACTTGGAAACCACTTGTGGCTCAGCAATCTGTACCGATGGTACCAATAGGGCGGCAGGGGCAAAAGCCATCGCCATCCGGTGGTCTTCGTAAGTTGCAATCACGGGACTGGCTTCCGGTTCGCAACGCTCGCCGTTCCATATTAATATACTGTCCTGTTCCGACTTCACCACATATCCCAACTTATGTAATTCTGTGATAAGTGCCTGGATACGGTCAGTCTCCTTTATCTTCAAACTTTGTAATCCGCTGAAGCGGAAAGGTATGTTCATTAAACAACAAGTCACAACGAAAGTTTGTGCCAGATCGGGTATGTCCACTAAATCTTCCTTTAAACGGGCAACGGGAGTTCCTGTCTTGGTTAATACCACTCCCCGGTCAGTATATGTAGTCCGTACACCAAGTTTGGCGAATATCTCTGTTCCCCGGCTGTCACCCTGATAACTGCGTGGGAAAAGTCCCAGCAGTTCTACTTCTGTTTTTGCAGGTTCTTCTTTGCTGTCCTGGCTCAAGGCAACCATTTGATACCAGTAGGAAGCACCGCTCCAGTCACTTTCTACCGTGAAAGGTATGTCTTCGTACTGGCCCGGATGGACGCTAATGCTGCTTTCGGAACTCCATGCAGCGTCTGCACCGAATTCTTTCATCAATTGCAGAGTCAGATTGATATAAGGACGTGAAATGATTTCTCCTGTCAAGTTCAGCCTTAATCCGTTTTTCAGGATAGGGCCGATCATCAGTAAAGCGGATATGTATTGTGAACTTACATTTCCGGCAAGGCTGATTTCTTCGCCTGTCAATATTGTACCTGTGATACGTAGGGGAGGGAAACCTTCGTTTCCGGCATATTCTATTTGTGCTCCCAACTCGCGCAAGGCGTCCACCAGGATACGTATGGGGCGTTGTTGCATCCGTTCGGTACCTGTGATGATGCGTGTGCCGGGTGTTACACTCAGATAAGCCGTGAGAAAACGCATGGCGGTTCCGGCAGCAAGTATATCGATATGTTCGGGATTTCCGTCCAAGGCTTTTATCATGACGCAGGTATCGTCGCAATCACTCAGATTGGTAGGCGTGATATGCCCTTGTGCTAAAGCGTGTAATATCAAAGCCCGGTTGCTGATACTTTTGGAAGCCGGGAGCTGGACAGTGGTATGCAAGGTGGCAGGTGCCGAAAGTTTATAGCGCATAGTTGTATTCCTTCTTAAACGTAATAGCTGGTTTACAGGTTACAAAAGTACGATAAATATCTGAATAAAGAATATGACTTTAGGGTAACCGCACCAAATTTTCAGGATAACTGCACTGAAATTCCCTTCTTTCTGTAGGGCTATGAATAAAGGGTGATAAAGTTATCCCCCTTTTATTCTTTTCTTTCCCTATATGAACACAATCCAACTCCTTATCCGCATAAATAATATTAAGTTTCAGAGGTTAAGCCGCTGCATCGCCACTTTTATCCCTTTTCGCTGCGACGGTTAAGGAAAATAGTAGTAGGTACTTATTCTTTCCACCATGGAGAAAGTTGCTTTCCATCACGGGGAAACTTTCTTTCCACCATGGTGGAAAGAAAGAAACTCCACGGTGGAAAGAATAAACGTTCGGATGGAAAAGGCTAACCGTCGGAAGGGAAAAAGCATAGGAATGCCTAAGAAAGGAATTAGCTATTGCATTTAGTTCATTTCTGTAGGGTTATGAACAAAGTGTGATAAGGTGGTAGGGTGATAAAGTGATAGCAGGATAACAACCTGTGATATATAGTGCAGCTACTTGTAGCTCGTAACTTCATTCCTTTCTTCTCGCTTTGCCAATTCATCCCTCTTCAACAGACAGTACATCTTTCCTGAAATCAACTGGCGATATACCTGCTTTCCGTTTAAAGAACTTCCCAAAAGAAGACTGGTCGGAGAAGTTGAGGGTGGTAGCGATTTCCTGTACGGAAAGTTTGGAGTGAGTCAACAAGTTACGGGCTTCGCTGAATAACATTTCAAAAATAAAGTCACTTACACTTTGCCCTGTTACGAGTTTCACAATCTGTGTCAGGTGATGGGCGGATAAGTTCAGTTGGGCGGCGTAAAAATTCACTTTATGTTCTTTGCGATAATGAGTTGCCAGTAACTCGATGAATGATTTGATGATACTTTCATAACGGGTCAAGCAACCATCCGTATGTGGCAGATTAGTTCGTTCAAGGATATCGCTTAAATCGAGATAAAAGGCGAACAGGCGGTTCAGGATAACTTCTTTGTGATAGAAATGCTCTGTCCGGTCTATGTTTTTATTGATGCTGATCAGCCTTTCGGCTAATAAGCCGGCATGTGAGTGCTCCAGAGGAACTACCGGTTCGTTGTATAATCGTACGCCATATTTAGTCCGTCGGTAAATCATATCGGTGGAATCCATCTCATCTGTAAAAGCTTTGCTGATAAAGAGGCACTGGCACTGGAAATCATCACTGCATTCTCCAAAATGGAACAAATGGGCAGAAGACAGCAGTAGGAGGGTATCCGCTTGAATATCATACGTCTTGTAGTTGATTACCGTACGTCCTTTTCCGGATAAAACCAATAAGATAATAAAGGCATCCAAGTGAATGTCTGATGAAAATTGTTCTTCTGCTTCCCGTTGGCCAATGGTGATGCAACTGATTTTCTTTCGTGTATCATTCCTGCTACCACTGATGATAGGGAGTTCACAGATGTTTTTTATACGTATGGAAGAGGTCATTGGAGGTGATTTTATTGCAGCACAAAGGTAGCGGAAACCTTTGAAATCTCCAAATTAAACCAACTTTGCCAAATTTCGGATTTCTCTTAGCAAAGAATTAATCCGACCTTTGCAGCCGTTTTTGAGGTAACAATTTAATAGGCATTATGAAAAGATTAAAAGAATTATTTGTCTTTGTTTGGGCGCTGAACATCTCTGTTGTATCTGCACAAACCTTTCAGAAGATGACAATTGAAGAGATGTTTGAGATGGCGGATGCCAATAGCCGCAGTATCCGTACATTCCGTTTAGCAGAAGAGGAAGCCGGGCAGGCGGTGAAGGTGGCTAAAAATGCGCAACTTCCTTCGATTGATGTATCCGTTTCGGCAAGCTATCTGGGCGATGCCTGGTTGGCAGACCGTGATTTTACAAACGGTGAGAATGCTGCTATGCCGCACTTCGGCAATAACTTTGCAATAGAGGCTTCGCAGGTCATCTATGCAGGTGGAGCCATCACAAGCCGGATTGCCATTGCTAAATTGCAGCAGCAACTGGCAGAATTGGATAAAGAGAAGAACAGGCAGGATATCCGCTTCCTACTGGTAGGAAATTATCTGGAGATGTACAAACTACAGAATCAGGCAGAAGTATATCGGAAGAATATAGAGCAAACCCGGAAACTGGTGGAAGATATCAATGCCAAGCAGTCGCAGGGATTGGCTTTGAAAAATGATATCACTCGTTATGAATTACAATTGAAATCCCTGGAACTGGCATTGACGCAGATTGAGAATAGTATCCTCATTTTAAATAATCAGTTGACCACCGTACTCGGCTTACCCGAAGAAACGGTGATTGGTGTGGATACTACTTTGCTGGGGAGACTTCCCAAACTTTCGGAAGAGGCACATTGGCAGGAGACGGCAGTATTGAGCTCTCCTGTGCTGCAACAGATGAAACTGAATATCAAGCAGTCAGAATATAATGAACGGATTGCGAAGGCGGAACGCTTACCATCCGTAGCTCTCTTTGCCGGTGATAAACTGGACGGGCCTATTACGATTGAAGTACCGCCTATTAACAAGAATCTGAATTACTGGTATGTCGGCATAGGGTTGAAGTTCGATATAGCTTCCACCTTTAAGTCCGGGAAGAAAATCCGTCTGGCACGCCTGTCCACCCGGCGTGCACAGGAGAATGATTTGTTGTTACAGGAGAATGTACGGACAGAAGTGAAGGCGGCATACATCCGTTTTTATGAGGCTTTTACCATTTGTGATACGCAAAAGAAGAGTCTGGAACTGGCGGCACAAAATTACAGTGTGGTGAATAACCGCTACTTGAATGATCTGGCATTGATTACTGATATGCTGGATGCCAGTAATTCTAAGTTGAATGCGGAGTTGCAATTGGTGAATGCACAGATTAATATACTTTTCAACCTCTATAAGCTGAAGAAGACAGCGGGATGTCTGTAAATTGTCGGCAATTATATATGAATGAAAACTAATGAATTAAATAAGATATGGAACGCAAAAAGAAAAAACTGATTTATAACGTAGTAGTTAGTCTCTTACTTATTACCGGGCTGGTGTGGGTATGCTCTCATTTCGTCCACCTCGGCAGTGTAGCTTATACTGACAATGCACAGGTAAAACAGCTGATTGTCCCCGTCAACAGCCGCGTGCAAGGCTTTATCAAGAAGATCTATTTCGATGAATACCAGGAAGTGCGTAAAGGTGACACCTTAGCATTGATTGAAGATTCCGAGTTCCGTTTCCGTCTGGCACAGGCTGAGGCTGATTTTCAGAATGCTATTTCGGGAAAGAATGCAGTGGCCACCACGGTACATACCACTCAGAATAATATTGCCGTATCCGATGCAGGTTTACAGGAAGCTAAAGTTCGCCTGGACAATGCCGAGCGTGAATACCACCGATATAAAAACCTTCTGGCACAGGATGCTGTCACCAAACAACAGTACGATGCTGTGCAGACAGATTACGAAGCATCCAAGGCACGTTATGAACTTCTGCTTCGTCAGCGCCAATCTACAACTTTAGTAAAGCAGGAACAGACCCATCGTCTGGAACAAACAGATGCAGGTATCAAACTGGCACAGGCTGCTTTGGAATTGGCGCGTCTGAATCTTTCTTATACCGTTATCCTTGCTCCCTGCGACGGAACTACCGGACGGAAAGATATTCAGGAAGGGCAGTTGATACAACCCGGGCAGACTTTAGTTGACATTGTTGACGAAAATGAAAGATGGGTAGTAGCCAATTACAAAGAAACTCAGACTACCTATATCCGGGAAGGTCAGCCGGTAGAAATAGAAGTGGATGCCGTGCCCGGAATTATTTTTAAGGGTATTGTGAAATCTATTTCCCGTGCTACGGGTGCCAGTTTTTCTCTTCTACCGCAGGACAATTCCGCAGGGAACTTCGTAAAGGTGGAACAACGTGTTCCTATCCGCATTGAGTTCTCTACCGGGAACCGTCCGGAAGATATGGAGCGCCTGCGTGCCGGTATGAATGTGGAGTGTGTAGTAAACTATTGATATTATGCACGAAACAGGACCTTTTTCCATTCCGGCTATCCGTGATTTTGTACCTTCTAAACTGCGCCCCTGGATTATCATTGCCTTTGTCATAGTCTTCCAGTTCTCCGGTGGTCTCTATTTGGCGGCAGTCAATGAGATGGTTGGCTCTACGGCATTAATGCAGGAGGACATTATGATGGCAGGTTATGCTTCTATGGTGGGCATGGGGTTGACATTTGCCATCATGTTCCGCCTGAAGTTCCGTTTTACTTCGAAGGCTTCGTTGATGACGTGCAGCATTGCCCTGATTATTTCTAATCTGATATGTATGCATACACATAGTATTCCCGTGCTGGTAATCACCTGTTTCTTTGCAGGTATCTTCCGCATGTGGGCCACGTTCGAATGTAATTCTACCATTCAATTATGGCTTACTCCCAAACGGGATTTATCGGTATTCTTCTGTTTTATCTACTTGCTGGTGCAGAGTTGTATTCAGCTATCGGGATTGGTAACAATCTATACGGCCTTCTGGGCGAAGTGGGAGTATATGCACTGGTTGATTATTGGTTTATTGCTATTGGTGATGCTGGTTACATTGTGGTTATTCCGTAGTTATCGCTCCTTGCCGAAATTACCGTTGTTCGGTATCGATTGGTTGGGGGCTTTGATGTGGGGGCTTGTGCTGTTGTGTATCCTTTTTGTCTGTGTGTATGGGGAACATTATGACTGGTATCAATCTTTCCAGGTACGGGTGGCAACTATCATCGGTACGCTGATTCTTGTATTGAACCTGTGGCGTGCATCTTTCATCCGCCATCCGTTTATTGCTTTGAAGACGTGGACGTATCGCTCTGTTTGGCTTCCCTTTATACTATATATAGTAATAGATATTCTGCTGGCACCATCACATCCGTTTGAACATGTTTATATGGAAGGGATATTGGGGTATGATGCCTTGAATGTAATTTCACTCAACTGGGTGGTACTGCTGGGGATTGTTGTGGGAGCAGGCTTTACCTTCTTCACTTTCTCCCGTCGCAAATGGCGTTATAAGACAATGACGGTGATTGCATTTTCTTCCATTACCGGATATCTGATGTATTTCTATTTCGGCATTGAGTATGCTTTGCCGAAGGAAACATTGTTTATACCGCTGTTTCTACGTAGCTTCGGGTATGTGATGATAGCTATTTGCTTCCTTACAGTGCTGTCTCGTGTTCCCTTCCAGCATTTCTTCCAGGCGGTGTCTGTGCAGTCGTTTGTCAGTGCCGGATTTGGTGGAGCTCTGGGCACGGCCATTTTAGGACATGCTCTGAATGGGGCTATGAAGAAGAATGCAATGCTGCTGGGTGCTGGGTTAGATCATGTGAACCCTTTTGTCAGCCGGATATCTGCAGGAGAACTATATGGTGTTGTACAACAACAGGCCCTGATGGTTTCAATGAAAGAGCTGTACGGCTGGCTTATTCTGTTAGCTTTGTTTTGTCTGTTGGTGTTCTTGGTTTACGAGAGCGACATTCGGCCGTATAAAGTACTGCATCCTACTTATCGCTCTATTCGCCGTTTTGTGAAGCATGAGTTGCGTATGGACAAGAAATTGGAAGCCACAGGCTAAGTTGAGATTTTTTTGTTCTTATATTGGATAGCTTTGAATAAAATAGGTAGGTCTCTTTGCTCAAATGTGCCGCATTGGCTTTAGGTTGCAGTTTCTGGATTTATGAACTCCTGTTGCTGACAGTTCTCTTTATGATGGGAATGACGTTCACTACATCTACTGCGTTGGCTATGGAGTGTGAGCGCGACAATGCCGGGACAGCCTCGGCATTGTTTGGGGCTGTCTGCTTTTCGTTTGGTGGCATTGTCTCTCCTTTAGTAGGTATTGGAAACATTCTGGTTTCCAAGGGGGTAATATTTGTCATCTGCTCTCTTTGTTCCCTTTCCAGTATTTTACTGGCTTTGGGCAGAAGGCGGGCAAGACTTTATTTTGCATTCAGTACATCCCAGAAACGCTGAGGCAGGTGGATATTGGGCACGTTTGCAGCTTCTTTAAATAGAGGAGCAATTTCTTTTGGGGCAAAACCGGCAATGCCGCATCCTATTTCTGTAACAAGGAAAGTGTATTGTGAGTGTTCTTTAGCAAAGCGGATAAATTCATCTACATAAGGTTTGATGGCTCCCGGCCCTCCGTGCATAGTCGGAATACCATAGGTTTGTCCTTGCAATCCGGTTCCTTGTCCCCAGATGGCTCCCCATTTTTTCCATGCCAGATAAGCGGCTCCGCCACCATGTGCGCCTTCCAGGTTACTACCGAAAACGAATATCTCGTCCGGGCGTAGTTCTGTGATACGATTAGAGGTAATTCTTGTTTTCATACTCATGTGATTAGGTTATAATTAATTATTTTCTCTTTTTCTTCATTTTTAAACTCTTGCTTTTCAGCAAAAGTAACCTTTAGGAAACTATCTTACTTATTTGTAACTTCTTGTTTATAAGTAAAATAGTGAATAGCTTTGCACTGTCGGAAAGTCACTGACTACATTTGCGAAGTTAGTGAAAAAACTGATGAATGCAACTATCTTATAAACAATTTAAAAACAAAAAGACAATGAAAGAACTTGCAGTAAAGAATTACAGGACCGCAGAAGGTCAGAAAATTAGCCAGGATGGTAATGAATTTACAGTGAAACCGATTGTTGCGCAGGCGGATGTGAACCAGTGCCGTGTGAACTTTGTAGAAGTGGAACCGGGTAGTTTTGCCTATGGATACCATTATCATGAAACGGATGAAGAGGTATTCTATATTATCAGCGGTACAGGTATCGTTCGTACCATCAATGGGGATGTTACAGTGAAAGCCGGTGATGCAATTACTTTTCCTGTGGGTCCGGAAGGTGCGCATGTTATTCGCAACGGATCGGATACGGAAAAGCTGGTTTATATTGATTTCGACACGAATAATCTCCCGGAGATTGTACACTTTCCTGATACGAACCAGGTGATGGCTTATGGAAAATTCTCTAATGGAATTTATGATAAGAAGTAGATTAGGACGTAATTCCTGATTTCTCATTTTGGAGAGTCCTTTTATGCCTAAAGTAAAACTTCAATTTGTGGTTACAAGTGAAGTTCAGCTTTAGGCATTGTGCTTTTTATAAAGGGAAATTATATTCTTCCGTTTTTTTTCTTTTATTTTGTGGAAAATATGTGAGACAATAGAATGTATATTTTATCCTTTTAAAACATCAGATATATGAAGACTTATTATTTATTACTCATTTTTGTGATGTTAACACTTCAGTCCTGTGGTGTAAAGCAACCGGTCCAAATGTCAGGTAATCCTCTTTTTGAAGGATGGTATGCCGATCCCGAAGGTATTATCCTGAACGATGAATATTGGATATTTCCCACTTATTCTGATAAATATGAGAAACAAATATTCATGGACGCTTTTTCTTCAACAGACTTGGTAAATTGGACTAAGCATGAACGTATCATTGACAATAAGGCTGTGAAATGGGTATGGCGTGCTATGTGGGCTCCCGCTATTGTTAAGAAGGATAATAAGTATTTCTTGTTCTTTGGAGGTAATGATATTCAGAATGATAATGAGTACGGTGGTATCGGTGTCGGTGTGGCAGACAGACCGGAGGGACCATATCAGGATTATTTGGGTCGGCCACTCATAGATAAGATATATAATCGTGCTCAACCGATTGACCAGTTTGTATTTCAGGATAAAGATGGTTCATATTATATGTATTATGGAGGTTGGGGAAGATGTAACGTCGTTAAGCTGAAGGATGACTTTACGGGACTTTTACCTTTTGAAAACGGAACTTACTACAGGGAGGTTACGCCGGAAAATTATACGGAAGGTCCTTTCATGTTCATTCGCGATGGGAAGTACTATTTTATGTGGTCGGAAGGAGGTTGGGGTGGTCCTGACTACTCAGTGGCTTATGCCATTGCAGATAATCCCTTTGGTCCGTTTAAGCGTATTGGCAAAATACTACAGCAAGATCCGGAGATTGCTACCGGAGCTGGACATCACTCTGTGATTCATGAACCAAAATCTGATAAGTATTATATCATTTATCATCGTCGTCCGTTAACTGAGACAGACGGGAACCATCGTGCAACCTGCATCGATGAAATGACTTTTGATAAGCATGGATATATCAATCCGGTTAAGATAACTTTTGAAGGGGTGAAAAGTAATCCTTTGAAATAATGTGATAACTTTCTAATGCATAAGATATATGGAAATAGATCTAACTACTCCGGCTCTACTGTTTTCAGCGATTTCATTGATTATGCTGGCATATACCAATCGGTTCATGTCGTACGCCCAATTGGTACGTGCATTGAAGGAGCAGTATCGTGCGAACCATTCATCAGTGACTGCAGCGCAGATTGCCAATCTTCGAAAACGCTTGTATCTGACGCGTGCCATGCAGGTGACAGGAACAGGCAGTCTGTTGCTGTGTGTTGTAAGTATGTTCTTTATTTATATACAGCTCTATCTTGTATCCATCTATATTTTTGGATTGGCAATGGTGTTATTGATTATTTCTCTGGCTATTTCTGTATACGAGATTTATATTTCGGTGAAGGCATTGGAAATACATCTGGATGATATGGATGAATAGGAAAGCCACTTCTTATTTGTCCTTTGTCCAGCGGTTAAAATGAATATTTTCCGGTTTCCATTTATCTTTCGGAAGTGGATTCTCAGCCGGATAACCGATTGGAATTACGTTCAGGGGAATAATGTCTTTGGGCAGTTGGAGTATTTTCTGTACTTCTTTTATCCGTTCTTCCATAGGATAAACTCCTGACCATACGGCCCCTAATCCTAAACCTTGTGCAGCCAGCAGTAGGTTTTCTGTTGCAGCCGAAGCATCTTGTACCCAGTACTCCATACCTGCACCACTGATAGCTTTATTTAAATCTCCACATACTACGATGGCCAGTGGAGCATCCTTTGCCATTTTGGTATAAGGAAGGGTAGAACTCAATTCGTTTAGAATCTCTTTATCCCTAATGACAATGAAAGCCCAAGGTTGTTTATTGGTTGCTGTGGGAGCAGCCATAGCAGCTCTTAACAGCTGCTCTATTTTTTCATCCTCTACTTCTTGTGGCTGATAAGAGCGGATACTGGTTCTTGCATGTATGGCTTCAAGAACGGAAAGTTTATCATCTTGTTTCATAATAGGTTCCTCCATCTTATTAGGTTGATTTGGTCTCGGTTGAATAGATAATGCAGTTACTACTATAACCAAGGCAAGACTGAAAGTGTTCAGTACATATTGTGTCATTTGCCCTTTAGGTTTTCTGGAGAAATATACAATAATCAAGGTGCACAGTGCAATGCCTGCCAGTAAACCCAGGAAAAGTATCCAGTCAAAACTGAAAGCAGTTGCAGGCTTGTCGGCCGGATGTTTCTTTGCATATTCCATTGCCCTGTGGATGGACTGGATAATAGCTACCGAAGACTCTGTAGCTCCGGATATTCCGTCTACTTCTTTATTGATTGCTTCTTCCGGTGATAGATTATTCCATTGTTGCAGCAGGTCACTGCTTCGTACCTTGGCAAAGTAGCTGGGTGTTTCAGAGTTTTCCAATGCCACCACTTTTGTAATGCGGTTATCCTGCATATAGATTTCAAGAGGGACATTTCCTCCATATCCGTTGATATCTTTCGTTATTTGCCGGGTTGATATTATCTGTACTCCTTCATCCGTATGCCGTAATATATCGGAAGTTCCTATAGGGTTTTCTGTTGCATTTTCCTTATCGGAGAGAATGCTTCCGAACTTGTTTCCCTTACAAATAGTTACTGCCAGAATCAGGAAAAAGCAAGTTGTCAGGCTTATGATGTTTTGGACTCTCAATGTTTTCATATTTAGTTGGTATTTATATCGTATGCAAATTTAGGGGAATTTTATTGAAAATAGCAAGTACTTGCTAAAAGTAGTGGGTAGTTTTGCTTTATTTATCATAAAAGTAATAGATAGTTAATGTTGATATATTTCTGTTTTGTGTAAGCTTTGAATTATATGAGGTGTTTTTAGAATGATTTTATTTATTTGATTTTATTGGTCTTTAATTTGTTTATTAGTTGTAAATGCTGTATGTTTGCGTAGAGATAATGTGCTAAATATGTTCTTTTTATAAATAAAGTATGAAGAAGTTATTATTGTTATTTGTATGTATTTCTGCATTGCTTTCATGCGAGGTGAAAAATTCTTATCAGGAACCGGAGACTGGCAAAGACTTCTCTTTGGTTGATGAAATTAGCGTGAGTGTTAATACTACAGAAAATACTCGCTGCCTGCTCTATGTCGGTGACCCTTATGTGGATGGTTATCTGGTAGGTGAACCAATTTTGATTGGCTATGCTCCGTTTACGGAAACTGTCAGAATTCCTAAAGCTACAGATAAGTTATATCTGTTGATGAATGGTCAGATGTATACCTATTCGAAGGGGGATATTGTTGTAAATAAAGGTGTTACGAGAGCAGAGAGCGAACTGAGTGATGCGTTGATTACAGCTATCAATAATTTTTATCCGGAAGGGATTAGGAATACGTCAAGTGATTGTTATACTGAGTGTTCCGATTTGATAGTTGGAAGCGAGGAGACTGAAGTCTGGATTACTTATGTGGGTAATGGTGGTGCTCATCTCAATAACAGTTTGTACTATTATACCTATACGGATGATGTCAATGACTATCGAGATTTGGATATGAAACTTGTATTCGATGGAACCCAGACGATTGGTTCAAAGATAGCGCTTGGTAAATTTACCGATTGTAAGATAGGCTTTGCATGCTCGTATTCGTCAGGTCTTTATCGGTATTCAACTCCGAGATTTAATCTGGGGCATAACGACATATTGTTGACGTCAGGAGTTATCAGAACACTGGTGTTTGGCGGTAAGGAGTATCAGACATTGGGTATGGAAGATCAAATTCCAAGTGGATGGTTTGATCAGGATTACAACGACCTGCTGTGTCTGATCGAATCGACTCCGACTTTGAAACCTGAAATTGAAATTCCGGTTCCGGAACTGGATCCGTCTAAGATTGTATGGCAAGGAATGTGGTTGTTTGAGGACAACTATCCCAGCCAGGGAGACTATGACTTTAACGATGTTGTAGTGAGGTTCCGTATTGAGGAGTCCGCCAATATTAAGAATGAGGTGTTGGCCTATATTCAGGTTATGGCAACAGGAGCAAATTTCAATAATAGTTTTGGAATCAATGGTAAGATCTATGTTGAGAATCTGACCGGTTATATGAATGTACGTAAAGGTACTTCAAGGGTGGAAACTGAGGTCATTCAGATAACCTTGCCAAAAGCTAGTGAATACATTCCGATGCTGAATAACGGAAAGGCTACCTTTGATCTTAATTCTTATAATGTACATAGTGCTGATTTCCCGAATGTACTTGAGATTCCATCAGTTGATTTCAAATGGTGCTTGGAAAATATCCGGATTGATGAGGCTTATCCTATGTATACGAAGTGGGTTGATAGTGGATGTAAGTCATATACTGATTGGTATAAAGGTGAGAGAAAGGACGATATGGTCTATATGGAATAAAAGACTTTTAAAGAAGTTCCTTTAGTTGAAGTAAATAGGTTTCTGTCCGGACTTGATGAATGACAGAAACCTATTTTTTTTGTGTATTCAACTCGGGTTATAGTTTTAGTATATAAATGCTTGATATAATACTAATTCCTTACAATAATTTAATATTCGGGGCATAGTCATATATTGAGGGTACTTCAGTCGTATAGTTAGGACATCTCAGTCGTATACTTAGGGTACCTCAGTCCTATATTGAGATAAGGCTATTATAACTTTATTGATAGCCAATTAGTTGCAAAAAACTCTTTTGACGTTGATAAATCAAGACAAGTAATTGGCATAAAAATAAAAAATAATTCCATTTTTTATACTGAAATGAAATCATTTAATCAAGCATATATTTGTTTGGCTTAAACCATAGTTGCAATAATCTGGATAAACAGTATAAGGAATACCATTGCAATAGGATAAACCGTAGCATAAGCTACACTCGGAATGTTACTGTCAGTCATAGAATCCGCTGCTGCAAGTCCCGGAGTACTGGTCATACCACCGGTGATGGTTCCCAGTAAGTCGAGTATACTGATTTTGAAGACAAACAGCCCGACGAACACAGCTACTAACATAGGTACCAGCGTAATAGCAGCACCTACTCCGAATAGCAGCCAGCCACTTTCCTGGAAAATTGCCACCAGATTGGTACCAGCCGAGGTACCGACTTCGGCTAGGAAAAGCAACAATCCCAACTGACGCAATAATTGGTTAGCAGGTCCGGACATAGACCACAGAATAGGTCCTGTCTTACCAATTGCACTTAAGAACAGAGCCACAATCAAAATACCGCCCGTCAATCCCGGAGAGAAAGATAAACCACCGGGGAAAGTAATATTCAGTTTGCCGAACAGTACTCCCAAAACAATACCCATTGCAATAGGAAAAAAGTCTGTATCAGATAGCTTTTTAGCATTGTTTCCCAGTAAGCGGGCCAATCCTTTAAGTCCTTCTTTTTCTCCTACCACCATCAGTTTATCGCCGAATTTCAGAGTTAAATCCGGTGACGGAGACAGATCAATACCGCTTCGGCGGATACGTGTTACCGTACATCCGAAGTTTTTCATCAGGTTCAAATCCCCTAATTGTTTATTGATCATATCCTTTTTGGTCAGTAATAAGGATTCGATTTCCTGTGTGTCTACCAAAGGTAATTCACCTTCTTCGCGTTCTCCGACTAAGACCGAAAGTTGGTTCAGAGCTTCTTCACTGCCTACTGCCTGTATGTAATCGTCTTCATGTAACACCGTATGAGCTGTAGGGATGGAAATAACTTCATCATGTTTATGGCGTGAAATAACAGCCCCTGTCATAGCCCGTGCATTGATTTGCATCAAGCTGCGGTTGAATACGGCAGGATTTGTGACGCGATAAATGCAGGTAGTCAATTCCGGGAACTGTCCGCGACGTTCTTTTTCCAGTCGGCGGGCTTCCTTATCCAGATCAATGCGCATAATGCGGGGAAGCAGCTTTACAAACAGTATTACACCGATAACTCCAAACGGATAAGCGATACCGTAGGAGATGGATGCCAACGGAGAATTTGTACTGTCGATGGCTACGGCAAGTCCTGGTGTACTGGTCAGTGCTCCGGCTATTAAGCCTACTACACTGGGGGTATCGATGTCGAAAAGATATTTGAGCCCGATAGCCGTCAGAGAAGCCGAGCAAATAATCAGCATGGTGATTATGATCAGGGTCTTACCTTTACTTCGGAACGAGTCGAAGAAACCGGGACCGGCCTGAATGCCGATAGTAAAGATGAAAAGTACCAATCCGAAGTTTCCTAATTCTTTAGGAATGACTACACCGAAGTGTCCAAAGAGAAGAGCAATGAAAATGACTGCGGAAACGTCCAGAGATAATCCTTTAATTTTGATTCTCCCCAACATGAAGCCCAATGCAACAATGAGGAAGAGGGCGAAATAGGAGGAATTGAGTAAGTCAGCAAACATGAATTTAGATTATTTGTTAGTTTTCAATAATTCTTCTACTGCTACTTTCAATTGTGTATCTTCGCCTCTCACGATTGTTTCGGGCGAATTGGCTACTTTTACATCCGGTTCCAACTGCGTATTTTCCAGATAACTGCCATCGGGCAAACGGTAACCAATCACAGGAATACCGAATACCAGTGTAGGATCTTGCAGGCGCTCCCATGATACACTGGTCATAGTGCCCGGCACAGGCATACCTACCAGTTTACCCAGTTTCTGATGACTGTATACCCACGGTGTACCGTGTGCATTGGAATAATTGGCTTCGCACGTCAGCATGATGGAAGGCTTGTTCCAGCGGCGGCTCGGCATATCGCAGGCTTCACGGCCGCGAACTACCTGTGTGAAGTATTTCTTGCCACTGAACAGTATTTCTATATCTTCATGTAGACGACCGCCTCCGTTGAAACGGGTGTCGATGACAATACCTTCACAATTGTTGTATTTTCCTAAAATGTCCGAGTAGATGGAACGGAAGCTGTCATCACCCATTGATTTGATGTGCACATATCCCAGTTTACCGTTCGACCATTTCTCAACGTCTGCTGCACGTTGCTTAACCCAACGTTCGTAAAGTAATGCACTGAGTTCGCTGTCTCTGATAGGGATTACTACCTCTTCCCAGCGTTCTTTCGTCTTGGGATCATACAATGAAACAAGTGTTTTCTTTTTTACCTTGTCATTGAGAAGCACATAATAATCGGCTTCGGGAGTGATCTCTTTACCGTCGATCTTTTCAATAACGACACCGGCTTTCACCTTTGTAGTGGCTTTGTCGAACGGACCCTTTTCTATCACTTCAGCAATGAGCATTCCTTTATCCTGATAATTCCAGTCAAAAAGTAGTCCCAGGCTGGCTGTCGGTTCGCTTTGTCCGTCCGGATAGAAACGGCCTCCGGTATGGGAGACATTCAACTCGCCCAGCCATTCACTCAATAGTTCGGCGAAGTCATAGTTATTATCGATGTGTGGCAGGAACTTCCGATAAGCAGCTGTCATGGCGTCCCAGTTGACCCCATGCATGTTGGTGTTATAGAAACGCTTCTGTTGTTGTTTGTATACATGGTCGAACATGTATTCGCGTTCGGCGCTCAGATCCAGTTTCACTTGGGCAAGATATTTAATGGGCTTCAAGTCATCGGAAGCCAAGTTCATCTTTTGCATATTCTTACCGTTCAGGATGAAGAGAGTCTTCCCTTCTTTATCCATTTCCAGGGAGGTCCAGCCGGCATCTACTTTATGGAGCAACTTGGTCTCTTTCTTGTTCAGGTCCATTTTCCATAAGTTACGGCCGTTTTCGGTACTGGCCAGATAATAGAGGGTTTTTCCGTCTTTGGAGATGAGGGTACTTCCCATATTAGACGAGTTTGGTGTCAAGCGTACGATGCGGTCTTCTATGTTTTTCAATTCCACTACGACATCCTTTACCTTACTACTGTCTTTTGCGGCAACCTTTTTCCGGTCAGAGTTTGCTTCTTTGTATAGTTCGTAGTCTTCTTTGCTCAGGCTGAATTTGTCGTATGCATCCTGATTCAGGAATACCAACATAGCATCGTCCAGCGAACCCCATGAAGCATGTGCGCGCATACCGTAGCGTTCGGTAGTGAAAAGAATGGCATTGCCATCGAGCGCAAAACTGGGTGAACCGCTGCTGTATCCACTATTGGTCAGGTTGATAATCTCGCCATTGCCTTGTGCGCTGACCAGACCTATATCCGAGTATGGATCGTGCTTGTTTCCGATAAATTCCAATGTGAACCACTTGCTGTCCGGAGACCAAGCATAGTCGAACCCTCCGCTTGTGCTGTACCAGGTAGAACCATCGGTGATCCGGCGTACTTTCTTGGTTTCCAGATTGAGTACCATCAGACGATTGCGGTCTTCAATGAAGGCTAACTCCTTACCATCGGGTGAGAATTGCGGATGCGAACGTTCTACGGTAGTAGAAGGCAATAATACTTCTTCTTTTATTAAAGTTGCATTCGGAAAATTCGGATCTTCCTCCCGAACTATCCTGGCTAGATAAATCTGCCAGTTACCACTGCGTTCACTGGCATAGGCCAGCGTCCGGTTGTCCGGGGCAAACGAGAGACCATCTTCCTCTGCTGCCGTATGTGTAATCTGTTTGGTGGTGGTATAGTCTGTCGATGTTACGAATACTTCACCGCGTACAGTGAAAGCAATTTGCTTGCCGTCCGGTGAAACTGTAGCAGAGGTTGCTCTATCCAGATATTTCAGATAAGCTATTTGTGGCTGGTTGTCGCGAATGATTTCTACATTTATCTTCCGGGGATTCGAGCTTTCCTGCTGGGTATAGATCTCACCATCGTATCCATAGCACAAGGTGCCGTTGTTGCTCATTGAAAGGAAACGCACGGGATGGGTTTTAAAGCTGGTAATTGTTTTTATCGATTGGGGTTGCGAAACCGGGAAAGAATATACGTTGAATGAGCCGCCATTACGTTCGCTCAGGAAGTAGACGGTTTGTCCATCCGGTGATACAATCGGATTGCGGTCTTCGCCTGCGTGCTGGGTAAGGTTGGTATGTGAACCTGTTTTGGCATCGTACATCCATACGTCACGGGTGATGGAAGAAGCATGGTGCTTTCTCCATTCGTTTTCACCTCCCTTGCGGTCCTGATAGAAAAAGCGATTGCCAGACTTATCGAAACATACCGCTTCGGCAGGGGTGGCCAGTACTTGTTCGGTGCGTCCGCCGACTGAAGGAACTTTGTAGAGTTCAGTCATGGCGGCTGAAGGAAAGAGGGCACTGCTTGCCGGGTCCTGAATAGATGCTGAGAATAAAATATATTTGCCGTCCGGGGTAAAAGTGGAGGGTAGCTCAGTGGCTGAATGAGTAGTCAGTCGCTGGGCTGTTCCGCCATTTGCCGACATGATGAAGATATCGAAATTCCCGTTTCTATCACTGGCAAAGGCTATCTGTTTGCCATCCGGCGACCATATCGGAGTACATTCGTAAGAGTCTTGCGTAGTGAGTTGTGTAGCAGTTCCGCCTTTGGCAGGCACTTTGTAGAGGTCTCCCTTATAACAAAATACGATTTCTGTCCCATCAGGTGAGATTTGTACGTCACGCATCCAGAGGGGAGTGGTTGCATAGCTGGTTATTGCCGCGAAACTAAGGGCAATGTAAGCAATAAGTTTCTTCATAAGTATATTAAATGTGTTTTTATGCAAAGATAGGTATTAGTCTGTAAAAAAGAAAAAGCTTGGGATATCAATGATAATTTATTCCCCATTTTATTGCCGGCTATTACTGAACTGTTTTTCTCCTATTGGGAAAAAATATTTCTCCTACCGAGGAAATAAAAACATCTGTTTATACGGAGGGCATTTTCTGGAAAATAATTCAACCGCCCCGCTAAGTATAACCCCATAAAAGAAAAAAGCATCGATAATCTTTCGATTATCAATGCTTTATCGGTAGTCGGGATGACAAGATTCGAACTTGCGACCACACGCCCCCCAGACGCGTACTCTACCGGGCTGAGCTACATCCCGAATTGCGGATGCAAAAGTAGTGCTTTATTTTTAATCTGCAAATAAATCGTTGATAAAATATATATAAATATCTCTGTTTGTACTGTATCTTATTTGTTATCAGTGTTATATAATCGTGTTGTGAAGTGCTGCTTAGATTAAACTCTAAATAGGATAAAACAGCTTCGTTAGCTGTTTTCTTATAACACTGGCATATAAATCTTGATTTATAATTCAACTACTGATTCGCATTTATATCTAAATTTGCATCACCGAAGAGTAGTTATATGGATGTAGAATTTGAAAAGGAGTATTTGGCAGAACTTTATGAAAAAGGAAAAACCGATGAAAGGTGATAAAAAAGGACTTTCTTTTTTACGTATCAACGGCCAATATAAGCTTGAATTTCGGGAAATAGCTAATGCGGGTAATCAAGCAGTCATAGAGATATGCTCTTTGGTGGATATTACAAATCATTATAAATAGGAGGAACTATGGGTATAGCAGCAAATAATTTACATAACAACAGAATTTGCCTTGCTTTTAGAGGCAGCTTTGAGTATCAATGCTGATTTGCTTGTAAGAATGCAGACGGATTACAATATACAGGTAGCACGAAAGAATGACTCTTTGGGTGAAAAGCTAAACAATATAAAGAAATTAGTTGCTGTGTTTTGAAAATAGTTCTTGGTATGATATTATAAAAACAAGAATAAGGTTTTAACAGGGCACTTAAAACATGGCTAGGGCAATAGTTGTCCTACCTTATTTGTTATAATGGGTTTGTCCCTAATAGACGTGTTTAAGAATGTCTGCAAAATTTTTCAATGCAATACAGAATCTTAATCACTGATATTCCTTCGGTGTATTATGCTTGAGGGGGATGCTGAAAGACATTCTTTGAAAAGATATTGCTCCTTAAGACAACACCTTTTATCCTTCAAGACGACTCCCTTATCCTTCAAGACAACTCCCTTATCCTTCAATACAACACCTTTTATCCTTCAAGACGATTTTTTTTATATGCTGAGGTAAAAGTCGTTACATGCACTCTCTATAGAAATCGAACATTTCGAATATCGTATCTTTATCAGCCGTCTGGTTCAGACAAATGTCTCCGACTTCTTTCAATAGCGTAAAGTTAATGACACCGGAGGTATTCTTCTTATCGTGCTTCATCAGTTCATAAAGTTGGTCGTACTGCTTACAGTTAAAGGCAAAACCACCGTAGTTCTCTTTTACGAACTGAATGGTTTGGCGCATTTTGTCTTTTGGAAAGCCTACTTTTATATAAGAAAGGTACAGTTCGCAAACAATTCCCCAGGCAACGGCATAGCCATGCAGCACAGGGCGTCCTTCGGCAAGGGCAAGGCTTTCGAAAGCATGCCCTACGGTATGTCCCAGGTTCAGGGCCTTGCGGATGCCGTGTTCCAGCGGATCTTGTTCCACGATGTTTTCTTTTACTTGTACGGAGCGACCTACCATTGACTTCAGGGCTGCGTAATCTATCTTGTCCGTATCAAAAGCCAATAATTCCGCCAGATGTTCCGGAGTGCTGATCAGTCCGTGCTTCAACATTTCGGCATAACCGGAGAAGAAGTTATGGGCATCGAGGCTGCGCAGAAATTCTGTTTCAAGGAGTACGCTGGCGGCAGGAGCGAAGACGCCGATTTCATTCTTCAGCCCGTTGAAGTTGATACCTGTCTTGCCTCCTACGGAAGCATCTACCATAGCCAGCAGGGTAGTAGGGATATTGATATAAGCAATGCCCCGCTTAAATGTAGAGGCGGCGAAACCACCCAGGTCGGTCACCATGCCACCTCCCAGATTGATAAGCAATGAATGGCGCGTTGCTCCTTTTTCACTCAGGGCTTGCCAGACGGAAGCCAGGGTTTCGAGGTTCTTGTGTATATCTTCGGCACCGATAATGATTTCCGTTGCTTCTTTCAATGTCGGAATGTTGCTGAGTTGTGGCAAGCAAAGGCGATGTGTATGCTCGTCAGTCAGGATAAAGAGCTTGTCATGGGGGCAGTTCCCAATGGCAGTTGTTAAGCTGCTTTCCAGTTCTTCGCAGAGGATTACTTCTTGTTTACTCATGATGTATTTGTCTTTTTTTGCTCTGCAAAGATAATGCAAATCAAGTGCAGAACTTCCATACCGACATGAAAAAGTTATGCTGAGATGCAGCTTATCTTCTTTAAAGATAGGATTTCTCTGCGAAAGAAGTATCTTTGCAAATCATAAAACTTACATCACTTGGATAAATATTTCAGACTTCATAACTTATAATTTATAAAAAAATGAAAGCATTATTACCGGTATATTGCCGTCCGTTAGGATATTTTGTGATAGCATTGGCATTGTTTCTCCCTTTCCTGATGTTGATGATAGGGAAAATGCGCAGATACTTGGGGTAATGAAAGAGCTGAAGCAGAAGTATGACATGTCGATGATCATGATCACCCACGATTTAGGCATAGTTGCGGAGATTTGTGATGAAGTTTCCGTCATCTATGCAGGAAAGGTTGTTGAACACGGCACGCTTGATGATGTATTCAACAATACAAAACATCCATATACAGAGGGTCTATTTAATTCCCTGCCAAATATCAACCGCAGAGGTGACATGCTGAAACCAATACAGGGGTTGATGCCTGATCCGACTGAAAATATCACTGGATGTGCGTTTGCTCCTAGGTGTGTTTATGCCTCTGAGAGATGTTTCTCCCATCCACCAACCAAGCATACGTTTGCCGATACCCATTATATCCTATGCTCTGCCTATGACGAACCGGATTTTAAGATAAAAAGGGAGCCTAGTAATGACTGATAATATCTTGGAAGTAAAAGATCTGAAGAAATATTTTTCTACTCCCAAGGGAACGCTGCACGCGGTAGACGGTGTATCTTTCTCAGTCGGCCGTGGAAAGACCCTTGGGCTTGTAGGAGAGTCTGGCTGTGGTAAATCCACCACTGGCAGGGCAATTCTCCGGCTTCTTGAACCGACGTCTGGTGAAATATTTTTTAACGGTGAAAATATCCTGAAGTATGAAAAAAAGCAGATGCGCAAACTTAGAAAAGAGATGCAGATCATATTTCAAGACCCATTTTCATCCCTGGACCCACGAATGTCGGTTGGAAAAATAATAGCCGAACCTATCATTATCAATAAGCTCATACAGGACAAAGACATATTGGAGAATCGTGTTTGTGAACTTATGGATATCGTCGGTCTTGCACCGCGCCTGATCAACAGTTATCCACATGAGCTTGACGGCGGCCGCCGCCAGCGTATAGGCATTGCCAGAGCCCTTGCCTTGGAGCCGCAGTTTATT
>OGZA01000333.1_pt1 | contig 38081 bp, 50 predicted proteins | sample 1576591 | NCBI WGS metagenome assembly OGZA01 (sample SAMEA3541565, study PRJEB24748) | human gut metagenome | biome: human gut; feature: human-associated habitat; material: faeces | place: China | collected 2012
TGACTAGTATGAAAAAAGAAGATTATGCTTTTGTAATGGCAACTCCCGAAAAGGCATTGTGTGATTTGATAGCAAACTCACCCAAAGTAAATCTCCGTTATCTGAAGGATGCTGAAATTTATTTGGAAGAGGATATTCGGATGGAACTGGAGGAATTCAAACAGATGAACGCTGAAATATTTGAGGAATATATGAAGGTCGGTAAAAAGGCCGAGTCGATACGAACATTGCTAAAATTGATGAGGAAATGAAAAATGATATTTACGACAATATGCTTTCTGCATACGATTTATCTACCGAACAACAGAAACGGAATGCCATTTTTGAGGTAAACCAGCAGATGATACTTGCTGGGCTTTATAATGGTGGCTTTTTTGATGTTGCAACTTTTTACGGGGGTACTTGCCTTCGGATTTTTCATGGTCTTCAGCGTTTTAGTGAAGATATGGATTTTTCCCTTCTTGCTCCTGATGATAAGTTCGATTTCACAAAATACTTTCAACCTATAATAGATGAGTTCGCTATTGTGGGAAGAGACGTGGAAATTAAAAAGAAAGACAAAAAGAATTTTGGAAAAGTAGAGTCTGCCTTTTTGAAAGATAATACGGATGTTTATGATATTTCTTTTCAGACGGATAAATCTATAAAAATAAAGATTGAGGTTGATACCCAACCTCCTTTGAAGTTTAGAACTGAGCAGAAACTTCTTTTGCAACCTCATTCTTTTATGACACGTTGTTTCGTTCTTCCTGATTTATTTGCCGGAAAAATGCATGCATTGGTTTACCGGGCATGGAAAAATCGGGTGAAAGGTCGTGATTGGTATGATTTTGAATGGTATGTCCGTCACAATATACCTCTAGGCTTTACGCATCTTGCCGAGCGTACTTTCTTGTTTAATAATGAAAAGATAGAGCATGATGCTTTTATTACTCAATTGAAGGACAGGTTGGTTTCGGTAAATATCAATCAGGTAAAAAGTGATGTGTTGCCTTTCGTCAAGAATCCCAAAGAATTGGATATTTGGTCAAATGATTATTTTGTCCAGTTGGCGGATATGGTGAAATTTGAATAAAGACATGTTATTATTTATTGATGTGGTGGAACCTCAATAAGTAATACCCGAGATTTCTCGGTTGCCTTGAATTCCATTTCTTCCGTGTCATACACGCCGATCCCGTCTCGTCGCCTGAGTTCGATGTCTTTAATCATGATACTTCCTTCAATAACAAAGATATACACGCCTAGGCTCTCCTTTGATTTCATCTTGTAGAGTTGTAAAGAATCCTTGTCCAAGTCGGCAATCGAGAACCAAGCTTGTTGATAAATCCATAATCCTTTGCCATTACCGGGATAAGGAGATACGATTTCACAAATTTCGTTCTTGCGAATCAGATCGGAAATCACGGCGTTTTCGTACCGTGGCGCTACGTTTTGCTTGTTCGGGAATACCCAGATTTGCAGAAATTCGGTAGGCCGATCGTCATTCCGGTTGTACTCGCTGTGCATGATTCCGGTTCCGGCACTCATGACTTGAATCTCACCTTCTTTGATCGTGTCCTTGTGTTTCAAGCTGTCCTGATGTTCCAAATCGCCTTTCAAGGGAATGGAGATCACCTCCATGTTTTTGTGGGGATGAAGGTCAAAGCCCGTTCCTCCTTCTATCTTGTCGTCATTAAGTACGCGCAATGCCCCGAAATGAATTCGTTGTGGATTGTAGTAATCTGCGAAACTAAAGGTGTGGTGGGTTTTTAACCATCCGTGGTCGAAGAAACCGCGACTCTCGGCTTTATGTAGTATTGTTTTCATAGTCTTTTTTATTTTGTGTACATAATTATTATATACGGAAAAATGATATAAAGGTTATAAACGGGATCTTTCAATTTTTTGTTTACCAAAAAGACATATTATTCTATTGTAAAGTGATCGGTAGAAGGCTATAAGAAGTTATTTACGCTTACAATTTGCGAGGTAATATAAAATATATATAAGTTTTGTTTGCTTTTTGTTTTAAAAATAAATATTTTTGTGTGTCTAAAATCGAAGGATTATTGATAAATTCTAATTTTTTATTTCTCCAAAATTCATATTTCATTTAAAATTCGATTATTCAGTTAGTTATTTATTTGTACTTTCTGTTCTCAGGCTTAACATATCGCTAAAAATACGATATCATTAAACGTTGGTTTAATGATATAAAAACAGAATGATTATCTATGATTTCATGTCTGTTTTGCGGCTTGTTTGTTCTAAATGTTTCGCATCTTTCAAAATAGTTATCATATGAGTATCGTGTTGTTAAAAATATGGCAATCAGAGAATAAATCGATCTATTATGAACTGTCCAAGAAATATAATGTTCCTGTAAAACATGTCTACAAGCTGGTACATGGCAAAAAGGTCAAGTTGAAAATGAATTCTTATTTGGTGTTGTTAGAGCTGAGAAACAGAAATATAATTCGAAGTTTTGCATTAACCAGTCAATTTAAATGAAACGTAGGAATGAAAAAAGAATGGATTGTTATTATAATATTATTCTCGTGTCTGCCGTTTTGCCGGGTTAATGCTCAGACGATTGCCGTGAAGACAAACGTCTTGCCTTGGATGACGGGAACTTTAAATCTTTGTGGTGAAATGCGATGTGGTGAATGGTACAGTTTGGAAATGAATTTGAATTATAATCCATGGACTTGGGGTGATAATAAGAAGGTGAAACACGTTTTGATTCGCCCCTCGTTCAAGAGATGGTTCCGGGGGGTGTATGACGGTGGTTTCGTGGGGATGCAAATGTATTATAGCCGATTTAATATAGGAGCAATGCCATTCTTTAACGTGTTGAAAAATAGAAGTTTGCAAGATTGTATAGGAATAGACGGGAATACACTTGTTGTAAGGTTCTTGTCTATTCCTATTTACAAAAGAACCAATGTCTTTAACGAACACCAAGCATCGCAAGGACAGAATCATACTTCAAAAAAATAATGGGTACGTTTTTCATTTTTCTGTAAAAGTTTTAAGTGACATTTTAGCTTCAGTATGAAGGCGTACCCTTTCTTTTATATTAAATATAAATAAATAATTTCTTATGGAAACTATATTATGCTCTGATTTTCAAATATATGCCCTTATGATTGGTTGGGCGTGCAGCCATATTTTTATGCCTATAGTCCTTTATGAAGCTTGGAAATCCAACAAATATAGGAGACCCTTTGAATTCAGGGGAATGGATTGTTGGGTATTTCCTGCCTTTTGGATGTCTCTAATATCAATACTCATAACATTTGCATTCATAACTATACCAGCTATTGTTAGATAAACTATTTAATGATATGCAAATGGTTGTTTTACATGAGTAAGAATTTATGTAAGGCGTATATCGTTAACGCACAAATGAATATAAAGAATGAAATATAAGACCATTTTTCACAAAATAAAAAGAGCTTACCTCTCTCGCTACCTTTATGTAATGAGAGAATATCTAAAGACACATCCTCGTGGATATATTGTTCTATTCTATGATAGCAGGTGTGAGCAGTCTTGTCGTTCTCTACTTTATTCTCGTATAGGGAAATACTTGAGAAAAGGATACATAATATATCCAATAAAACAGCAATGGCAAGAAGAATCCTGCTGCAAGTGCTGTCCGTGGAAGAACTGTTTAAAGATACGATTACCGCGAACATAGCGGATGCTACGGCTAAAAAAGTGCTTTGGACTCTAAAAGTCCATTCGTTCCTTTTTTCAAGAACGCTCTGGTAGTGTTCTACCAAATCTAAATAACCATTCATATAAGCTTAATTTTTTATTTGACACTTCAAAGTTAAGCAATCCTCCGGTTCAATTTACATTAGCGAATAATCTTGAATCGGAGGTCTTTTTATAATCATATAATAATCAGTTAAATAACTAATATGGAAGAAAATAAGAAAAGTGTAATGTGCATCATCCGTGAGATGGAGAAGGATGCAAAAGAGGTTTTTCCTATTTCCAAGAGGGCATATGTCCTTAATCTGATATCTTATCGGCTTAAGGAAAAGGAACCTGAGAAGAAATGGGAGATAAAATCCGATAATGAGAAGGGTATTTTTACTGTTACCCGTACCACTTAGAATTATGGACGTGGCGTATGCAAATGGCACCGCTGAGATATTGCTTGACAGTATTCTTGATGTGATGTCTACTGAGGCATTTAGTAAGGATAAAGCTGCGTATATAGTCGGTGGTGAGAAGAAGTTGTTGAGGCTAATTGAAGCTGGGGAGATTGATAGCGATAAGCCGTCTAATAGCCAAAATGGTAAATGGCGATGCAATGCCGCTCAGGTTCTGAGACATTGCAGGTGTATGAGAAAGAAGAAGTATAAACGAAAACGTAAAAGTTAAAAAAATGAGACAAATTAGAGTGGTTCAAACGTTGGTCGTTATCTGCGCAATGTGGGCGGCAGTTTGGCTGTCTGATGGCGATGGAGCCAGTGCAAAGGAACGTGCTGCTGGTGCGATTATTATGGTACTGGTATTGGTGATGTTGACAATCCAACATCTAATCGAAGAGCAGTCGAAAAAGAAAGCCGATAACTAATCGGTTCTCTGGTGTAGCTCAGTTGGTAGAGCGTATGATTTTTTTTTGAAGGTTTATCATAATGTCGGCGGTTCGAGTCCGTCCACCGGAGCAAGTAACTTGTGAAAGCGAACATGTATCATAACAATGGTGCATCATTAATCAATCAAAAGTCCACCGACTGTGGTCGGTGGCATTACGGGCAATTAGCTCAGTTAGGCAGAGCGGTACATGAAAATTGTTGGTAGTTTGTCATGGTATCTTTTTAATGGTTTCATCATGTACAGGTCGCGGTGTTCAAGTCCCGCATTGTCCACGAGGATTTTCCTCTATTATTAATTAACATGCCGGTGAAAAGGACACCGTCGGGATAGCCCCGGTATTTATTTGATTTATATTATTCCAAAAAATTGTTTACATCATCCCGGTGTAGCGTGATTGCTTATCCGGGAGCAAGTAACCCGCGAGGGGGAATGCATTTAATGAAATTTAGTAGTTTTGTCGTGTTTTATTTTGTGTTAGTATTGGGTGTATCGTCTGTGAAGATAGTACACCTTTTTTATTTCGGAGAAGTGGCGGAATTGGTAGACGTTAGAAAGCTATGCAGATACTCGTTGCACTTCACACTGTAAGTGGCCAATCGGTTGGAACGCTGCAATCCCGGTTCGAGTCCGGGTTTCTCCACAAAAGACGTTGTTCCATAACATCTTTTTAAGTCAGGCAGGGTACGGGTTTGAACTCACTGCTGTGGAAACTGGAAAGAGCTTGGCGTGAATGTGAAATTACGTTATCCGTTGTCTGTGAAGATCGCGGATAAATCGGGCGGTTAGCTCAGTCTGGATAGAGCACCGTGTGTGGTGGAAGGTTGAGAGTTCGATTCTCTCAGGATGATTCTTAGCTTAATGGGAGAGCACCACAAACGGAGGTCAACGGTTCAAATCCGTTACCGTCCACAAGCCTTTAGGATGGAAGAAGCGAAATAGAAGCAAAAAGGCTTATGTAGTTTACGGGCTGCTGGTATAGATTCTGGCTGACACGACGGAAAGACGCCAAAAGACTGCATGGGTGTTTCTATTAGAGCTGAAGTTGTTATCATGTGAATGCCCCGGAGAATACTCTTCGGGGTTTTTAAATGGTGAAAATGGCGTTAAAATGGCGAAGTTTCTGTTTGCTTATCTTGTCAATAAAGGATAACTTTATAGATGTAATAAACTATAAGTCAAACCAATAAATTAAATTATGAACGCGAATACTTATCCAAGTGTTGAAGAACAGGAAATGAATCTCAGTATTTTCAACGGTGTTAAAAGTGTACCAGCAGAAGCTCTTAGAGAAATTCAGGCAGGACGTCTCAGAGGTAAAAGTGACATTAGCCCAATGTGGCGCATCCAGAAGATGACAGAAGTGTTTGGAACTTGTGGCATTGGATGGAAATATGAGATTGTCAAACAATGGCTTGAATCGTTTGAACAACAGATTCGTGCTTTCTGCAACATCAATCTTTATGTGAAGATTGGTAATGAATGGTCTGCCGCTATTCCTGGCACTGGTGGTTCATCTTTTGTAGATCAAGAGAAAAATGGCCCTTACGTTAGTGATGAATGCTATAAGATGGCATTAACTGATGCATTGTCAGTGTCCATGAAAGCGCTTGGAGTTGCTGCTGATGTCTATTTCGGGTATGATGGTAAATCCAACAATACTAAATATAATACAACTCCACCTTTTCAGGATAATCAGGGCGGAATTACACCTGTTCCGGCTGCACAGCCTGCTAATTCTACATTTAAGGTATCTGATTTGGAAAAGGCTCTTAAAGATATGAGAGAGGTTAAAAGTAGGGAAGAGCTTGAAAAGGTCTGGTATGCAAATAAGCCTTTGACGAACAACAAGGAGTTTCTTGATGTGACAAAGCAAATGAGTATTATTTACCCCAAAAAAGAAAGTGTATGATAGATTTGATAAAATCAAATGTGGTCTTCAATGAGGAAGACCACACTTATTTCCTTGGAGACAAGGAACTGTTCGGAATTACCGGTATGATTGGCAGGCAATTGTTTCCAGGAAAATATGGTAAGATTCCTAAACATATTTTAGAAAAAGCGGCGGCCAAAGGACGTTTTATTCATTCGCAATGCCAATTTGTTGATGAAACAGGTTTGTGCACTGACTGCATCGAGGCTTCTAATTATTTGAAAGAACGTACTTCTGCCGGTTATGTTCCTCTAGCCAATGAATATCTGGTATCAGACAATGAGTATTTCGCTACTCAAATTGATAATGTTTGGTTGAAAGTTGATAAGATTGCTCTATGCGATATAAAGACAACTTATTCTCTTGATAAAGAGTATTTGTCATGGCAACTCTCTATTTGCGCCTATCTTTTTGAACTTCAAAATCCTTTGCTTAAAGTAGATCAACTCTTTGGCATCTGGCTCCGTGACGAAAAGTCTGAGGTAGTAGTGATCGAGAGAAAACCAGATTCTGAGGTGATACGGCTTCTTGAATCCGAAAAGAGAGGCCAACAGTTTGTAGCTTCTGCTCTTGTACCAGCAAATGATAATCAAATAATTGCTGTTCAAAATCTAAATTCAATAATCGAAGTTGAAGAAGCTATTGAAGCATTAGAGAAAGTGAGGGATGGGTATAGGGCTGATTTGAAAAAAATAATGAAGGAAAAGGGTATCAAATCCTGTGAAGTTGGGAGGTTAAAAGTTAGCTATACTGTAGCTTCCAAACAAAAGAAATTTGATTCAAAGAAGTTTCAGGCAGATCACCCCGATTTGTACTCTAAATATCTGACAATTACAAATAAGTCTGACAGTATTCAAATTAAACTAAAATCGGATGAATAGAATAACACTTATCGGGAATGTTGGCAAGGAACCCGAAATTAGAACATTGGAAAGCGGTGCTAAGGTGGCCGTTTTCACTCTTGCTACAAAAGACAGAGCGTTCACTTTACCTAATGGTACGCAAGTTCCAGAACGGACCGAATGGCATAACTTAGTATTATGGAAAGGATATGCTGAGGTAGCGGAGAGTTATATCCATAAGGGAGATAAACTCTATATTGAGGGTAAATCGAGAACAAGATCTTATGATGGAAAGAAAGGTGAGAAACATTATATAACTGAAGTGCATGTTGAGGGGATGGAAATGCTGACATCTAAACAACAAACACCTTCAGTTCCCGTATCACCTTCCCCATCTCAGGAGCATATTTTACCTTGGGAACGAGAAGATATAGTGTTACCAAATCCGTAAAGTTATGGAAATCCTGCTATTGAATACTCCTGAAGGTCTTAAGCCTTGCTATGATAGAGACTATGACGAAAAAAAGAAATTAGTACTCGGTAAAATGTATAAGGCAAAGATTACAGAGCCTCGTAACGTTGGATTTAATAACAAGTATTTTAAAATGATAGATCTCGCCTGGGAGTATCAGAATGAAAAGGTGTGCGAGCATTTTAAGAATGATGTGAAACGCTTTCGTAAAACTGTTGAGGTTGCTGCTGGCCATTGTGATACAGTCTTTAATCTAAGGACGAAAGAGTGGGTGGATGTTCCCAAATCCATATCTTTTGAAGAAATGGATGAGTTTCAATTTCGGGAGCTTTACGACAAAGTGAAAAATGTACTCTTTACAGTTTTTTTACGTGATATCAAGGTGGAAGAGTTTGAACGCTTTCTGAATTTCTAATGAATATCTCTAGAACTGACATCCGGGCAATAGAGCATTTGCTAAGGCAGTGCTCCATTTTTATTGAACGTACTGCACCAAAGGTTTTGCCTGATCAGGACCTGGCTCGTCGATGTAAACAGATGATTAAGAAGTTGAACAAAAAAGGATATATGATGCATACATGGTTTGAATGTAAAATCCGTTACGAGAAAGTGATGGAAAATGGTATGAACAAGAAGGTCACGGAACCTTATCTTGTGGATGCTCTCAGCTTCACAGAAGCCGAAGCGCGTATAATTGAAGAAATGACACCGTTTATTTCAGGCGAATTTACAGTATCAGACATCAAACGTGCCAACTATAGCGAATTATTCCCCAGTGAAGAAGAGGCCGCCGACCGCTGGTTCAAATGCAAACTGGTCTTTATTACTCTGGATGAAAAAAGTTGTGCCGAAAAGAAAACATCCACTCAGGTGTTGGTACAAGCTGCCGACCTGCGTGACGCTGTTAAGAAGCTGGACGAAGGCATGAAAGGTACGATGGCTGATTATATCATTGCATCAGTGTCTGAAACACCTCTTATGGATGTATATCCATATGCAGAACGTCCGGAACATCTTGATAGTATAGCTGAAGCTGCAAATTCTCCTGTTGTAAGCCATTTCATCACCTCTTTGCCTGATAATTGCAGGACTTCAATCACAGTAGCCGGCAAAGCTGTTATCATTGATAAAACCGGGCGTAATACCCGTGTTATTCCTGATAATTCGGAAGAGATTCCCAAAGGAAAGAAAAAGCCGAGTGCTAAAGGTTCAGGTAAGGTTAAAGAGAAATAACCGTGACCTATGATGAGTTTTTAGAGCAAGAACGTAACCAGCCCTCTCGTAAGAAGCCAGTTGATCTTGAGCATCAAATTCAATGCGCCTGTATAGACTGGTTTCGTTTGGCCTACCCTAAGCTGCAAAGTCTTCTTTTTGCTGTTCCTAATGGTGGCAGACGTGATAAGGTGACTGGTGGTAAGCTGAAAGCTGAAGGTGCCCTTGCAGGTGTTGCTGATTTGATACTGCTTATACCCAAGAATGGGTATGCTTCACTTTGTATCGAGATGAAAACACCTAACGGCACCCAGCGTGATTCTCAGAAGCTCTGGCAGAAGGAAGTTGAGGCTGTAGGTAATAAATATGTGTTATGTCGTTCATTGGATGATTTTATCCGTGAAGTAACGAGTTATCTGAAAGAGACTGTAATGTGCTGATGTATGGAACGTAAATCATTTGTGTTTTATAAAGAGTGGAGAGAGGCTATTAAGGATTTGCCGGATGATGTCAGGCTGGAAATTTACGAAAGCATTGTCGAGTATGCTACAACGGGAAATATTCAGGGGTTGAAACCATTGGCAAAGATTGCTTTCAACTTTATAAAACCGACAATTGATAAGGATGCCAAGAAGTATTTAGCTATTACAGAGAGAAATAGGACTAACGGTAATAAGGGTGGAAGACCAAGAAACGAAACTCGTGAAAACCCAAATAACCCAATAAAACCCAGTGGGTTTTCTGGCAACCCAAATAACCTTGATAATGATAATGATTATGAAAATGAGGATAATAAATTATCCTCCCCCTTACCCCCATTGGGGAATAGAGGAGGAAATTATCTTTCATCTCCTTTATCTCAAAAAGATGGTAAGCCCCGAAATTTTGAAGGTTTATGTGAAAGTCTTAAACACTTGAATCTTTCTGAAAAAGAACAGAATCAAATCTATGTCCTGTCCAATTACGGTGAGATAGGCAATCCAGTCTGGAAGTATATTCAACAGTGCATTGATAGCATTGGAAAGTCTACCTCTGATAAAACCAGAATTAAAACGCCTGGTAGGTATATAATTTATAAAATGAAAAACGAAGAAAATGCTGGAACCTAAGTATTATATAATCAAGATACAAGACACTTATTTGGCTGAATTATTGTATTGGTGGATACAATTTGATAAACCATGTAAGCTGCTATTTCAAAAGCCTAAGTTTGCGGAGAACGTTAATTTAACTGGTGTTCGGGTTACTGTAACTACGGATGAAGCTGCTGAATTTATTCTCAAAGCGAAATCAGCGACTGGATTTAAACTATTAAGAGAAGATGAAAATCACAATCTATTGGAAAACGAATGAGATTGAGTGCATAAGACTGATTAGAGAATTATGCAATCTTCCTTCTGGCATAACTGTAAATGGTGAAACGACAGCCAATGTATGCGAAAAAGATATTGAGTTACTTCGTAAATACGAGAGGCTAGATTTCATCCAGTTACGTAATAAGCCTTGATGAAAATGGCGCTAAAATGGCGAAGTTTCTGTTTGCATAACTTGTCAATTTACGATAACTTTACTGATGTAAGGAACTAAAAGTCAAACCAATATAAAAAAAGAATTATGGAAATTCAGAAAATTAAAATCGAGAAAATTAGTGCTTCACCCCTTAATCCGAGAAAGACTTTCGATGAAGTTGCTATTGAAGAACTTGCAGCCAATATTGAGAAACAAGGTCTACTACAGCCTATTACGGTCAGACCTACATCTGAGGCACCATATTTGGATGAAGATACCGGTGAGGTTATTAATGTGAAAGACACTTACGAGATTGTTTGCGGTGAACGCCGTTTCCGTGCTCTTCAACGGTTGAAAGCAAAGGAAGACGAAGCGAACATTGCCAAAATCAAGGCCCATCGTAAAAAAACAGAGTTGTATCAAACAATCTCCTGCATTGTCAGAGAGATGACAGATGATGAGGCTTTTGACGCTATGATTACCGAGAACCTGCAAAGAAAAGATGTTGATTCCATTGAAGAGGCATTTGCTTTCTCTCAGTTAATGGAGAAGGGACGTACATTGGAAGATATAGCATTGAGGTTTGGGAAATCTACCCGCTTTGTTTTCGATCGTGTAAAATTGAACAGCCTAATACCGGAATTGAAAGTTCGTGTTAGGGATGGGGAAATTCCAATTTCCGGCGCAATGATCCTCTCTAAACTTGATGATACCGAACAGGCAAGGTTTCATAATGATAATGAAGGACAGTGTAATGTGATCATGATAAGAAGATTTGTGAGTAATTCCTTTATGGAACTGGATAGGGCTGATTGGATTAAGGATAATGTAGATATCTGGGATGATGGTACATTCAAACCGTGTGCTGAATGCGAGTTTAGTACAGCAAATCACGGTTGCCTATTCTATGAAATGAATAGCGAAAAAGCTAATTGCACCAATCCTATATGCTACAAGAAGAAACAACTTGCTTATGTCCTGCGTAGAATACAAGCAGAAAATGGTATTCTCGTCAAAAATGGTGAGCCTCTGGTATTCGGGAAAACTGTTATTGTTGATGATGGCCCGCAATCATACTGGAGTGAAGAAAAGAAAACTATGCATGATAATACATTAGAGGCTATTAAGCAGTTAGGCTATTGCATTGTTAATCCGAATGAAGCCTTTAGAAGTAAATGTTGGTACGATGAGGAAGATGAGCGTCTTCAAAAGATGCTTGATGATTCTGAAATTTACCGCTGTATATCTTGCTTTGATTACTGTGGGCCAGAGTTTAAAGTTCAATACTATTACATTAGAAAAGATGTTGCTTCTACTACATCAGCACTTGCAGATCCTAAAGAAATTGAAAAAGAAAAGGTAAAGGCCCAATTGAAGAGGGCAAAAGAGATTGTAGTGGAAAAAACTGCTGAAACCCTGCGCACCTGGGCACAAGAGAAACCTTACCATAAGCGAAAAGGTGAGTTAACCACCAATGAACAACTTGTATTTGATGTGATGGTTCTCAGCCACTGCAAGAGTTCTTTTCTTAAATCACTCGGCTTGGATAAATATGATAAAAAGAGTGATTTTGTGAAGTATGTTGAGAATAACCAAGCTGATAGGGCACAATGGTATCGAGCTTTTATCGCTGAATCATTGTCAGATAACAATGTGAATTTCTATCCTTATTTGCAGAAATGCCAGAATCTTTTGTTCTCTGAACAGTATCCGGATGAATATCTTGAATTAGGCAAAAAACTTGGTGCATCATTTGAGAAGAAACAAAAGAAGCTCAATGCTCAACTGAAAGCACTTGATAATACTAACACAGAGGAAGCCTAACGGTTTCCTCTTTTTTCAAGGTACACCATGAATAAGACTTGGAGTAATGAACAGTTAGCTATTCTTGATAGAGAATATCCAACTGCTGATCTAAAAGAATTAGCCCAGTCTCTGGGTAAGACGAAAAGTGCTGTTAGGGCAAAGGCTAAATGTCGTAGATTGAAGCGCTCATCTGATGTAAAGGTATGGAACCCTAAAAAACAGGAAAAACTGATTGCCTTATATCCGAATCATACTAATCAGGAAATTGCTTCACTCCTTGGCTCAACTGAAAGTGCCGTTGGAGGAAGGGCTTTTAAACTGAAACTTAGGAAGTCACCGGAATTCATGTTAGAACATTCTTCAAAGGGGTTCTTTCCAAAAGGACATCAACCGGTCAACAAAGGACGTAAACAAACAGAATATATGTCTATTGCTCAGATCGAGAAAACGAAGAAGACGCGTTTTAAAAAGGGGGATATTCCAAAGAATCATAAACCGATTGGGTATGAACGTATTACCAGAGACGGATATATTGAGGTAAAGACTACTGAGCCCAATGTATTTGAATTGAAGCACAGATTAATCTGGACTAAACACAATGGGGCGATTCCCGCTGATTGCGTTATTAGATTTAGGGACGGCAATAAACTGAATGTGGATATATCCAATCTTTATCTTGTGAGTAAGTCTGAGAATATGATATCTAATACAATTCACCGCTATCCTCCTGAATTGAAGAAAGCTATCAGGGCGTACGGAAAACTTAAAAAAACGATTAAAAAGTATGAAGAATAATATTAGTATAGATAGTTTGAATACACACTTGTTTGAAGCTATCGAAATGCTGAAAAACAATAGTGATCCTAATGCATCTGCCAATGAAAAGATAGATGTCAATACCGCAAAAACCATTGCTGATTTGGGAAAGGTAGTCATAGAAGGCTATAAAGTCAAAGCACAGGTTTTAAACATTATGGCCAAAACTGACAATCCCAATAGTACTAAACAACTTTTGGGAGGTGCTGGAATAATATCACAGGAACTTCAAATTGACCAATAAAGAAGAAACTATGATAGAGAAAACTATATATATTGCTGATGACAACAGTCGATTCGAAAATGAAAATGATGTATGGTTAGCCATACCGGGATTTCCTAAATATAAGATAAACAGAAATACCGGGACTGTTATAAGTACTTGTAGAGGAAAGGAACGATGCATTTCTATAAAATATAATACTGTTAATATGAGTACGGAGACAGGTATGCGTACTGGGACAACACTTCCCCGTGTCCTATACTCCGCCATACATAGGATAGATATACGCGATATACCCAAGAAGGCCGTTATCCGAATGAATAAAGACGGAGAACCGTATCTGATTTCCAGAGAAACAATAAATAGAGAAATTGCCTATAATCTTCGTAGATCTACCCCCCCGTGTAGATGTATTGCAGGAATATAGAAAGTCTATAGAGTTCATAGAATTAGTGCTGTCATGTTATGAGTCCGGTGATTTTGCACCGATATATGTCAAAATCCAAAACATGAAAGGATTAATAATCAATTATATCAAAAAAAGATTCCTTATATCTGATGAGTATTCTTTGGATATGACTTGGTACGCTGTATCCGAATTGGCATTGGATGATATTGTTAATAAAAAAAGAATGATTCCTATGCTTGAGTATTATTTGAAAAGTATCTCCCGTTCATACGTAGCAAAAAAGAGACTATGCATGTATGGGAAAAATTCTATTGATGATCCGAATAACTATCTATTGAATGTATACAGATGATTAATCCAAAACAAACATCGGTTGAGAGTGGAATTCACCCCATCCGCTGTTGAGCTAAATAAATTATCTCATTAGAAGCAAGCAATGAGTCGAATATTTATAATTTCGACTCATTTTACTCAACTTCATTTTAATATTTATATCTTATGCGACGTTCTTCGATAATTAAACGCAGAGCTTGTGACTTTTGGTAGATATCAAGAAAAAAAGTTTCAAATTCAATTAGATTTAAAGTTGTGCTTGAGGTTAATCCAGAAACATGATACATCCCTATAATAGGTTTGGAAAAAGAAAATTGTTCGATTTCTGATATAGCAACAATGTATTCATAATCAAGTTGATGGAGCAATAACCTAACTTCGTTAATAAATGAACGATAGGTGTCTTCTTTCGAACTAATATATTCAAGCCAGTTTTTGGGGGAAATAACTCTATTACTAAGACTGCTAAGTGTAGAATCACCAGTGCATTGGGTTGATGAAAGAAGCTCTTTTATAACATCAGCATTTAATGCTTTATAATCAATATTTCGCCCTTGCTTTTTTGCCATGTCTATAAAAATCCCTTCAATGTTTGTAACTATCGCCATAGCTGGAAAATCAGACGATTTATAAATTATTTTCGCCTTATGTGTTTCAGGATAATGCACCGTTATGAGGTAAAAGATATATGCGGCAATAAAGGAGAGCCCAACTCCGTAGAAGAATTTACCGCAAGCAACGAAAAACTGACAAGGAGCTTCGATTTCAAAAAGCCATATATCCAAACAAAAGACTAGAATAACAGATATTACAGTTAACCAGTTTAGCGTCGGATTTAAAGTTTTAAAAAAGACATTCCAAAAATTGTTCATAAATATTTATTTTAGGCACAAAAATAGTGATAAAAATGAAAATCTGAAAGAATACACAAGCTAATTCAAACCAAGAAAAATATGAATAAGAAAGAAGTAATTGAAATGGCACAAAGACATTCAAAGGCTGCCATGTTTCAGGAGAGTTATTTGGCTGGCTTTCAAGCCGCTTGTAACATTGTCAGAGAAAAAATTGAAACTTGCCATAACGAAGAGTTCTGTGATGAGATGGAAGAACTTGCACAGGTTGCATATATGGATTTATCTTTCGACGATTAACGTATAACAAATAAGAAATGAATAATATTAATTTGAATGCCCTCCGTGATAGGGCATATAAAATCGCCTGTGAACATGGTTTTCACGATGAAGAATTGAGTAACGAACATTGCTTTTGTCTTGTCATTAGCGAGTTAATGGAAGCTGTGGAGGCAGACCGAAAAAATAGACACTTTGATAAAGAAAAGTATAAAAACGGTGAATATGCCGAGTGCCAAGGGTGGCTAACGAATGAGGAAAAGTTTATCAACGTATTCAATAGATATATCAAAGATACCATCGAGGATGAACTTGCCGATGCAGTTATTCGTCTATTTGACTTGGCAGGTATGCGAAATATTTCTTTTGAAATTGCAACTAAAGAGATAGGTGATTGCATCGATGATATGGCAGAATCTTGCAAAGACGAAACATTCACAGAGTCCATTTATGCCATATCTACACTTCCTGTAAGATATGATGGCTTATATGACTTCCATACTACCATTAATGATATGGTACTGTCTATCTTCGGACTTGCCAAACATCTTGAGATTGACCTACTTTGGCATATTGAGCAGAAGATGAAGTATAATAAATTCCGTAATAAGATGCACGGGAAGAAGTATTAACCTTCATAACTGAATAGAAATGAATATGGATTGGAGAGGGATTAGTTGTGCGCTTATCTGTGCGATACCTATTGTGGCCATTATTTGTGATACAGTAAAGAAAGTGTTTGAGATGAAATATAAAAAAGAAAATGATAATGAATTATGAAATACATTGTGAATCGGGCTGAATTGTTTGACTCTTCTGATAAGAAGACAGTTATAAAGAATATGAATGAGCCGACTAATGACGTAGAGGTCTTTAGGGAAGAAATTTGTAAAAAGTATGGTTGTGAGCGTGCGTTGTTAATGTACACTCAGGTGAAGTAATATAAAAAGTATAGCTATGATAACCTTAAACAAGCTTGCAGTTAAATGTTTGAGAACTGCGATCAAAAGAGGAAAAATCGGCAAGCATAGTTCAGCAAAAGCGATTATTGTCGCTATATCTGCTGAGTGGCGTGAGTTGTGTAATGCCTCTGAGTATCGTAGTATGCATATTCCTAAATACTCAGAACAAGAGGAAGAAGCTGCCGATGTCATAATCGCTTCGTTGACATATCTTCAAAAAATAGGTTGTAAAGACATAGAACAGCTTATAAAGGACAAGATAAATTTTAACGCCAAGCGAGAGGATTAAGGTTGTTATACTGACTATGGTGATGTTGATTTTGTGTTGTTGAAAAAATAGTTAGTTATGACAGAGATTATTTCTATTGCCCTCCTGGACTTTAACAAGGGGCAACTTGCCGGGCTTCCAAAGAACCCGCGCTTTTTCCGGGATTATCGCTATGAAGCGATGAAGAAAAGTATTTCTGATTGTCCGGAAATGCTTGAACTACGTGAGTTGATTGTCTTTCCGTATTCGGATGGCAGGTACATTGTTGTTTGTGGTAATTTACGGCTCCGGGCCTGCAAGGAACTTGGCTACACTGAGCTTCCTTGTAAAGTCTTGGAACCGATTACTCCAGTCAGTAAATTACGCGAATATTCTGCTAAAGACAATATCAATTTTGGTGAGAATGATTTGGATATCCTGCAAAATGAGTGGGATAGGGCAGAGTTACAGGATTGGGGTATGGAGTTTGCACCGGAAAAGACTGAGGATGAATTCAAGGAACGCTTTGAAGCCATTACAGATGATACCGCTGTTTATCCTCTTATCCCCAAGTACGATGAAAAACATGAGCTCTTCATTATTATATCAAGTAATGAGGTTGATAGTAATTGGCTGCGTGAAAGGTTGAACATGCAGCGCATGAAATCGTATAAGACCGGGAAAGTGAGTAAAAGTAATGTTATTGATATTAAAGACGTTCGCCATGTCCTGCAAGATAGTAATACCAAGTCATAAGCGCCATGACCGGGTGTTCGCTAAAAAACTGGTGAACGATCCAATAATCTGTGTTGCTGAGAGCCAGGCAGATTTGTACCGGCAGTTTAATCCGGATTGTGAAATAGTAACTCATCCTAATGATGTGATAGGTCTTATTCCCAAACGTAATTGGATGGCAAAGCATTTCAGAGAGTTATTCATGCTTGATGATGATGTACATGCTTGTAAAGCAATATATGCCGAAAAGGGTGAGCCTTGCCGTGTAAAGGATAGGGACTTAATAACTCATATCATATTGTCTTTACATGATATAGCCAAGCTAATGGATGTGCATCTGTTTGGTTTTACTTCCCGTATATCTCCTGTGATGTATGATGAGACTGGATTCCTTTCTCTCTCAAAAATGATAACCGGTTGTTCCTATGGTGTTATCTACAACAAAAATACATGGTGGAATGAGGAAATAAGGCTTAAGGAAGACTTTTGGATAAGCTGCTATATGAAGTATAAGGAGCGCCGGATATTGACGGACCTGCGCTATAATTTTGAGCAGAAGAACACATTTGTCAATGCCGGTGGTTTGGCTTCCATTCGCAATCAGGAAGAAGAGCGTAGATCTATCCTTTTCATCAAAAAGAATTTTGGTGATAGTATCTTGTTGAAGAGTGCTACCAATAACGGGAAAGATAAGACAAAGCAGCTTGTAAAATACAATATTTCCTGCAGATTCAAATTCTAACAGTCTGTAAAAAAGGCGTTTAAATGGCGTTCATTCTGATTGCTATTTCCGTCAATTATGATTAATTTTATTGATGTAATAAACTAAAAGTCAAATAATTAAATTGAAATTATGATTATTAGAACAGTTGGAGGATATGATTTCTATGAGGTGAGTTCTGCCATGCAAAAAGCCATCAGGCGAGCTGATACCGGTGTTGCCGGCTTTTTTGCCTTGGAGCTGTGGGCGAGTGGATATAGAGATTATGTTTGGAAGAGATTATTCACCATCAGTGCTGAGGATTGCTTCGGTATCATAACCAAAGAGATTGAGGCTTTATGGCAAGGGCATGAGCTCGTCAATAAAAAGGCTCCTCAGCCGAAAGGACGCATCTTTGTCAGTAAAGCTGTGATTATCCTCTGTGAGTGTAGGAAGTGCCGGGATGCAGATCATCTGCAAAACTTCATTTACGATAGGAGAGAAGTTGACATTGAAAAGTGGATAGAAGACGTGAGGCGATATCCCATTTCTATTCCTGCCTATACCTATGATGTACATACAAGGGTAGGGAAGAAGCAAGGTCGGACAAAGGCAGAGTTTTTCCAACAGGAATTTAATGCTTTAACTCCCCGGGAGCCTGGATTATTTGATGATTTTCCGTCAAAGAAATAGTTGCGAGTCCACAGTGTAATAGCTGTGGACTTTCTATATAAGTCAAACCAATAAACCAAAGAATTATGAACAGAAAAGAAAGACAAGAGGCGAGAGCCGACAGGTATAGAGAACTTGCAGAAAAAGCTAACAAACAGTCGAACGAGGCTTCTAAGCTAAGTCGCAGTATGGTAGAACACATTCCTTTGGGGCAGCCCATACTTGTAGGGCATCATTCGGAAAGGGCACATCGCAGTTTGTTAGATCGCTCCTGGAACACTTTGGGGAAATCAGTTAAACTTAGTGAGAAAGCTGAGTACTTTGAGCAAAAGGCCGCAGCGGCAGAAAACAATGATGCGATTTATCTTGGTGACGATGATGCTGTGGAACGATTGGAGGCAAAATTAGCAGATCTGGAAAAAAAGCAGGAAATGATGAAAGAAACCAATAAGATCATCCGGTCAAAGAAGTTGTCTGAAATTGAAAAGCATGATAAGCTAATTGAATTGGGGTATTCTGAGAATGGTATTAGGGAGGTCTTTACTCCTAATTACATTGGAAATATTGGCTTTCCAAGCTATTCTATTACCAACAATGGAGCTAATATCCGCAGAGTTAAAGAACAATTGGAGAAAGCCAAGCGGATGAAAGTTACTGAGGATAAAGAGTATAAGATAGGCGATGTTCGCATTGTTGAAAACTATCAAGAAAATCGACTGCAATTATTCTTTCCTGGAAAGCCTGATGAGGATGTCCGAACTCAACTAAAACACAACGGTTTTCGATGGTCACGCTTTAACGGCTGTTGGCAGTCTTACCTCAAACGCTGGCAAATAGACCGGGCGAAAGAAATCATAGGAGGTTGATCTATGACTGTTTTTCAGTCTGTACCCCGTAAGGACTGCAAGGTGTTTGCGAAATGTGGAGTAAAATCCCTTTCGCATTGCCGCAGGTATCGGGAAAACGATGAAGAGTGCAAGAAATGTACTCTCATCCGTCGCAAGCCTCAGAATCGTAAGTTTGATGCGAATGGTAGGGAGATGAAGAAATGTACCCTGTGTGGGCATTATTTCTACTTGTACAGGTTCTATGATCGAGTAATTCATCATGGAGGTAAAACGTATCACTGTAAATGTTCCCGGTGCCGTATGTGTATGTCCAAAATAAATAGCGATAGAGCTAAGAATAAAGTAAATAAGATACAATGAGCATAGTAGTAAATGTCAACGGTAAAGATTACTATGACAAAGAAGAAGCCCGTGCAGCTTGGTTTGAAGAGTGGCTAATGAAATAGGATTTTGAGTAGGATCTTATTGATTGTGAGAATGAACTTGAATACCGGAGAACTCATCCGGATTGGAATATTCCCTATGTAACGTATGGTGTCCAGAAAAAGCACAAGTGTATTAAAAAGAAGGAAATGCTGTGTTTTATGATTTTACGCTGTGGCAGAAGCGTGCCCGTACTTCCTAAACACATTGGTTTACAGTGTTATATTAGAGAAAAGCAACGTCTAAAGAAGTAGAATCTTTTAGAGACTGGGAATATACATGCCGATATCTTGTTTACTCCCTGTATATTGAGAAGAAAATGACTCTTGATAAGGTTGATAGAGTCAATATCATTAATCTATCAATGCCTGAAAGCTTGAATTTTACAAACATGACCAATTAACTGTTAAGCTAAATAAATTATCTCATTAGAATGAAATGCTGAGTAAAATTGTCGGATTATGGCAGATACTTTATTAATTTTTTCTATATTTGCAAAATAACTTTTAATTTAACATTATGGAACAGCATGACAAATCACATAATAGAGTAATTAGCCAAAATGAGTTTAATGAAATATATCAAAAGCATATTGAATGGACTAAAAACACTTTTGGTAATCTTGCTCCGGGAGATTTATCTAATACAGACTTGACCAATATTTCTTTTGAAAAAGTAGAGAATCTTGATGGCTTTAATTTTCAAAATGCCATATTAGATAATGCTAAATTCCATAATGTTAGTATGTCTAGTACAAATTTTTCTCATGCCAGTTTAAATGGAGTTTTATTTGATAACGTTTCAGGGGATTCTTGTGATTTTTCTAATGCTGTTTTAGATCATTCTACATTTATAAATTCAAGCTTTGCATGTTCAAAATTTGATAACTCAGATTTATTGGAGCTGTATATATATGGCACAATATTGAAATATTCTAGTTTTATTAAAGCAAGGATGTCCAAATGTTGGCTAATTTCAGTAAATATAAAAGGAGCTTTATTTAATGGCTCATCATTAAATGAGGTGTATTCTTATTCTATTACTTGCAATAGTAGAGTGAAAAAAATATTTAATGTAGTAAATGAAGATACTCAAAAGGATATTTCAAAGTTACAAACGAGAATTTCAGAAATTACTAAATTATTAGATACATATAGAGAACGTACTATTGGTTTGTTAGGAAATGAAACTTCGTTATCAGATGATTTATTATACAAAATAAAGCAATTGAAGAAAGAATATAATATAATTTATGATTATATTGCCATTGAGAAAGGTGAAAAAAAATTTAGCACGTATCAAGAGAAGGTTATTGCTTTATTATGGTCAGCTAGGTTTTGGAAAATTGTTCTTGCCGTTATTGCTATTTTAGGATTTATTATTTCAGCCATTCTTTTTTATGACCATGTTGTTGAAAAAATGGAGAAACGGAAGCAGGGATTTACATTTTATTTACAAAAATACCCTATTCCAGATCGTAAACTAGTAAATTTAACCCTTCTTCTTCCAGAGAGTAATATAGAAATTGAGAATTTGACTCATTATCTTCCAATTGTAATTACAAATAATAAAAATGAGTCACTTGAGAATTTGCATTTGGAAATCCAATTTTTTCATGATGGAGAATCAGATAAACTTGTTCGCGTAGCGAGTAGTAAAATTGATAGTAGTAAGTACTATTATAAACACCATGAAGAAGTATTACAAATATTCCCAGGACGTATAAATCCCTATTTAACCTATTCTATTGACGTGCCATATAAGATATATGTACAAAAAAATCTTGGAACATTGAATGACTTTGGTTATGTGGATCGCTTTTTTGTTCAGGTATTTATTACAAATGATTTTATTGAAAAGCCTTTTGTTATAAGATTTGCCGTTAATGTATTTAAAGCAAATAGTATTGAAGATTTTTTAGAAAAAGTAGATATATTAGGTTTAGGCTTTCTTATGCCACAGATTTATAAAGACAATAAAGATAATATTGAACTTTTTCCTCAAGATTTCTTTATTGTAGATAAATTGTTTGCGCCCAAAGTTACTCTATGGAATGGTGAAGCTGATGTATCAATGCATAATTCATCTTTTATAAAATACACTTATCAGCCAAAATCTTTGTTTAAAGAGCGTTCAATATATTTTTACGATGACAATAATAATCATCTTTTTGAAAGAGATTTAATACATTTAGATGCAAATAAAATTGATGCAGAAAAAGATATTACGAGAAGATTTAAAAAATCTCCTTCTAAAATTCCGGACTCATTTTTTCCTAGTAGTTGGGCGAAGTAATTAAAAATAGATATGAATTTTGAGAATATTTGTGAAAACAAGAGAGAATCTTAATTATCAAATATGATTTTTTTTGTATGTAAAGCGTGTGAGACAGGTTCTTACACGCTTTTTTATTAACCATAATTCGATGAAAATGAAGATGATTGTAACCGGCAGTGCAGGCTTTATAGGTAAAGCGCTCTGCCAAGAATTGAGAAAACGTGCTGTTGAAGTAATCGAAATTGACCGTATGACCGGGCAAGAGGCATCCACCATTGGCGAGTACTTGAAAGATAGAGATGTAACGTGTGTCTTCCATCTGGCAGCGCAAACCAGCGTATTCAATGATGATTTGGCGCAGATCCGGAAAGATAACATTGACACGTTTATGATAGTCGTTGATGAGTGTGAGCGATATCATGTGAAACTTGTATATGCAAGCTCTTCGACAGCTAACCCGTGTAACACCACTTCGATGTACGGGATAAGCAAGCATTTCGATGAGCAATATGCATCCATCTACTGTAAGAATGCAACAGGTGTTCGGCTTCATAATGTGTATGGTCCGAACCCTCGTAATAGAACTCTTCTCTGGTACCTGTTGAATCGGGATAAAGTGGAGCTGTACAATTACGGTCAGAACATCCGTTGCTTTACTTACATAGATGATGTGATCGAAGGGCTTATCTATGCCGTTGGCTGCAATAAGCCTTTGATTAACATAGCGAATGTAGAACCGGTTACGGTACTGCATTTTGCCAATCTTGTAAAATACTACAAAAACATTGATATAGAGCTTGTTGGGGAAAAACGTGAATTTGACAATTTGGAGCAACAGATGAATCAGGGTATCTATTTAGTACCTTTGTCCTATATGTCAGTTGAGAGAGGCATAGAAAAGATATTCGCCAGGCGGAGAAAGGAAGATCCTCAAAAAAATGCGGAGGCGGAGAAATAGAAAAGTTCTGTAAATGAAAAGCCTTTCATAATTATTCCTACAGGTTGAGTAGCTTTGATTAGTTCTCTCTCTGTAGGAATTTATAATATGTGTAGCTATGAGTGAAGAGAAAGCATTAACATTGAAACAAGAGAAGTTCTGCCATTATTACGTTGACACAGACGGCAATGCAAGTGAGGCGTATCGTATGGCTTATGGTACTTTAAACATGAAACCTGAAACGATTTGGAGTGCTGCAAGCAGGCTCCTTAAAAATAGCAAGGTTAGTGCAAGGATAAATGAAATAAGGGATAAGAGGGCGAAAGAGTCTGAGGTTGAGCGTAAAACGGTCGAGAAGGTGTTAATGGATATTGTTCTCGCAGACCCGGATGATTTGCATTATATAGACCCGAAGACTGGAAAGGCTAAGCTGAGAAGTCCATCCCAGCTTTCAAAGCGTGCTCGTAATGCATTGAAGAAGATACAGAACAAGCGGGGAGAGGTTACTTATGAATATCATGGTAAGACTGAGGCGGCCCGGTTACTTGGTGCCTGGAACGGATGGGACGCGCCTACTAAGATAGACCTTACCAATAGTGGAGGAAAATCCGGTGAGCTTCGCATTGGGTTCGATGATGATAGCGTATCAGAATTATAGGACAATAAAATAGACGATTTCGGGTGTTTCTCCAGCTGTGGAGTCCGACTTATAGAACAATATAGAATGATCGTAAATTATAAAAAACTCAATCCTAACGGCTTTTATCTGCTGAAGTACTTACAAGATGCGACATTGCGTTTCATCATCTTGTATGGTGGTTCTTCGTCCGGAAAGTCCTATAGTGTTGCTCAGACAATACTTATACAGACTTTACAGGATGGAGAGAACACTTTGGTTATGCGTAAGGTTGGAGCTTCTATACAGAAAACCATCTATGAGGACTATAAAGTAGCGGCTAAAGGGTTGGGAATAGACCATCTCTTCAAATTCCAGCAGAACACAATTAAGTGTTTGTACAATGGTGCAAAAATTGACTTCTCCGGTCTTGATGATCCAGAGAAGATAAAGGGTATATCCAACTATAAACGTGTACACCTTGAGGAATTATCCGAATTTGATGAACCGGATTTAAAGCAGATACGTAAGCGCCTGCGTGGAAAAGTCGGCCAGCAAATTATCTGTACTTTCAACCCTGTTAGTGAAACGTGTTGGATAAAAAGGAAGCTGTTTGACACAGAGAAGTGGCATGATGTCCCTATGACTGTGGAAATTGCCGGGAAAGCATTGCCGGAGGAATTGACAAAAGTAAAATCCATCCGGATGAACTCTACGAAGTCGATTTTGAATCCGAGGACCAGGCAGATAGAGGAACATGCACCGGATATGGTTGTTATCCAATCCACCTATCTGAATAACTTCTGGGTTGTTGGCAGCCCGGACGGAACTTATGGATATTATGATGAACAATGTATTGCCGATTTTGAGAAAGACCGTTTGAATGATCCGGATTATTACAATGTATATGCTCTGGGCGAGTGGGGCGTCATTCGTACCGGTAGCGAGTTCTTTGGTTCATTTCATAGAGGTAGGCATTCCGGCGAGCATCCATATATACCAGACCTCCCCATCCATATATCAGTCGATAATAATGTACTTCCATACATCAGCGTATCGTATTGGCAGGTGGATTTATCCACTGGCATTAAGATATGGCAGTTCCATGAGACTTGTGCCGAGAGCCCAAACAATACTGTGAAGAAGTCTTCCAAACTTGTAGGCAAGTATTTGAAAGATATTGGTTACTGTGATAAGGTCTACTTGCATGGAGACGCTTCGACGAAGGCAGCCAATAGTATTGATGATGAGAAACGTTCCTGGATGGACTTGTTCATAGATACTTTGCAGAAAGAAGGTTTTGAGATTGAAGATAAGGTAGGTAACAAGAATCCAAGTGTAGCGATGACTGGTGAGTTTATCAATGCTATCTTTGACGAAATAGTGCCGGGTATCGAGATAGGTATTGATGAGAGCTGTACCGTTTCTATTGAAGATTACATGAGCGTGCAGAAAGACGCTAACGGTGCCATCCTCAAAACTAAGGTCAAGAATAAGACTACAATGCAGACATACGAAGAGCACGGGCACCTTTCAGATACGTTTCGTTATGTAGTGACAGACTTATGTCATGAAGAGTACACCGCTTTCAGCAATCGGCGAAAGAGAAACCTCTACGGCAACAAGGGTGCTTTCTCGTACTTCAACCCAGGCACTGAACATGAATATAGCAATAAGATTGTCTATGTCATGCCGAATGTCAACGGACACTTCTTGCTTGTTCAAGCGTTCAAGTGTGGCGAAAAGTGGCATCTGGTTGATGTTGTCTATCGGCAGACGTCTTCTATGGATGAAATCAAGTCTTCAATAAAAGACCATCAAGCAAACCCTTACATCGTGGAATGTTCAAATGCTTACTTCCCAATGGTCAGAGAACTTCGTGAAACGCTTCCTGACGTGAGGGTTGCTAAAGAATTCCCGGATGTGGATAAGCGTATTGCTGCTACCTCCGATTATATTAGAGAATACTTCCTGCTATCCGAAAGTAAGCTTGAGGAATCTGAAGACTATTGTCGTTTTCTGAATAGCCTGTTAGACTATAATATTGATAGTGAAAACAAAGAAGCAAACATTGCTTTGAGTGGTTTGGCGTACTACATAATAAAATACCTCTCTTAAAATATACCCTATGTAATGAGTTGATAGTTAGTTATATATGTGCTATTGTACTCTTAAATGTATGTGTCAAGATGTTTTAATTCAGAAAAGCTGTATACTCTTCTGTCTATATTTGCTTCAAAAGATAATCAGATGAGTTGGAACCCTTTTAAAAAGAAATCAGATGATGATTTGAAAAATACGGCTGATAAAGAAAAAGAAATCCAGCCACAAGATACAACAGATTCTTCGGATTTTGTAGCAGAGGAATTATTTGCTAATCCTTTCGTTTGTAGTCGCAATTTCCTTGAGCTGTTCAATACCGTTCCGGAGGTATTTTTTCCTATTGACTATATCGCCTCCAGAGTTGCAGGTGCCACGTTTCAGCTAAAGAAAGCGAAAGACGATAGTATTGTTTGGGATAATCAAAAGGTAAACCAAATCCTGAATAAACCTAATTGTTTGTTTAGCTGGAAGGAAACTGTTTACTCTCATCATGTATACAAATTGTGTGTTGGCGATAGCTTTTTCAGAGCTGCTGTTCCGGAATCTTTCTCGAAAATCAAGAACCTGTGGCAATGGTGTTCCAATTATTGGGTATTGCCTGCCGATAAGGTCGAGATTGTTCCTGTACGTAATAGTATTCCATTGTTTGGCATTGCTGAAATTGAAGAAATAGTAGATTACTATAATTTGAGTTTTGGTTTCAGTGCTGGTATTCATATTCCATCTAAGCAGATATTACATGATCGTGAGGGGATTCCTAATTTATACCCGGGAGTGGGTTTCTTGCGTGGAACCAGTAGGCTAAAGTCTCAGCTAAAGCCTATAAGTAACCTTATTGCAGTTTATGATGCCAGAAATGTGATATATGTTAAACGTGGAGGTCTGGGGTGGCTGATTTCTGCCAAAAAGGATGAAACAGGTACAATTGCAATGACTCCTGATGAGAAAAAAGAGATTTTGAAAGAGCATAATAAAACCTATGGAGTAGGAAAGGGACAGTTCCCTTTGGGCATTTCAAATATCCCTTTGGATTTTCTTCGTACCAATTTGTCTATTCAAGAGTTGCAACCCTTTGAAGAGACATTAGTTGATGCAATTAGTATTGCCGGTGCTTTCGGTGTACCTGCCGAGCTTGTACCTCGTAAAGATCGCTCCACATTTAATAATCAGAAAACAGTTGAGAAGAACGTATATAGCTCTATAATCATACCTATGTGTAGTCAGTTCTGCAAAGATATCACTGAATTTTTGGGGCTTGAATCCGATGGGCTTTATATCGACTGTGATTTCAGTCATGTCGATTGTCTGCAAGAAGGAAAGAAAGAGGCAGAAACGGTTAACACAAGTATCTCTAAGAGGTGTCGTGAAGAATTCCTTTCCGGTATTATCTGTTTGAATGACTGGAGAGCACAAATAGGAGAAAGTAAGGTTGAAATCCCGCTGTATAGTAAACTCATATACGAGATGTCACCTGACGAAATAGAGAAAGTTAAAACGATGTTGAACTTAACAACAAAAAGTGTAGATGGAGAATTACAAAAACCTTCTGTGCAAAACGAAGGCAAATGATGTTGATGAAAAAGGTGTTGTTACAGTAGCTGTTAATGGCATTGGTGTTAAGGATTCACAGGATGATATTTCAATGCCTGGTTCTTTCAATAAAACATTGAAAGAGAATTTTAATCGTATGCGTTGGTTCTTAAACCATAGAACTGACCAACTCTTAGGTGTTCCTCTTTCTGGTGAAGAAAAGGAAAATAATCTTGTGATGGTCGGGCAGATTAATCTCAAAAAACAGATGGGGCGCGACACTTTGGAAGATTACAAACTGTATGCTGAGAATGGTAGAACTCTTGAACATTCTATCGGTGTCAAAGCGATAAAGCGTGATGAGGCAGATCGAAGAAAAGTAAAAGAATGGTTCATGGGAGAATATTCGACTTTGACCGCATGGGGGAGTAATCCTCAAACGTTTCTGGTTGATATTAAGTCTGCCACGAATGAGCAGGTAAAAGATGCTATAGAGTTTATCCGGAAGTCCTTCCATTTCAGGTATTCTGACGAACGTTTAAATGCTTATGATATGCAACTGAATTTAATGCTAAAAGCGCTTAGTGGTGCTCCTATAGTAACTTGTCCACATTGTGGCTATGAGTTTAACTATGATGATGTTCCAGAAGTAACTTATTCTCAGCAGGTATTAGAGCTTGCTGCGCAATATCACCGGTGGATTACAGAGGATATTGTCCGTGAGGAAATGAATAAGCTCACCCCGCAAATCCGGGAACAGGTTATTGCTATTCTTGACACACAGAAAATGCTGGATGTTAAGTCTATGGATAATATCTTGAATTATGTACGTTGCCCTCATTGCTGGGCAAGAGTCTATAAAAGTAATGCAGTTATCAAAGATGAGTCAACAGATACTTCACCTAAAGGTAGCGATGAGCCGTTGAATGACACTCAGACCCCGCCAGCAGGAGCCAATGAAGTAACTGTTGATACAGAGAAAGCCGCTGATACCAGCACTTTCTTCCACACTCTGAATGATTGCTTTGTCGAACAATAAATTGAAAAAAATTATGTCTTTAAAGAAATTTACTGTATCAGATTTTAATCTGAAAACTGACCATCTGCCGACTGAGCAGAAGTCGTTCATGGAAAACATCGCTGGTATGATGTGTGATGTCATGAACAAATCTCTTGAGGGTATGCTTTCCCCCAGTGAAGTGACTGAAAAGTTCGCCGAAGTCAACAATCTGTTGAAAGCTTACGATGGTGAAAAGTTCACTCAGCTTATCAAGGACAACGAAATCCTCGTTGAACAGGTCAAGAATTTGGGTGAAAGCATCGAGAAAATGAAACAAAAAGGCTTATCAATGGAGACTATCAACAAATTCGATGAGAAATTGAATGAGATGTTGGACTCTGAAAAATTTGCCGATTTTGTTTCTGGCAAGACGCGTAAATCCGGTGCTTTTGATGGTTTCTCCTTGAAAGATGTTGTGTCTATGACCGACAATTATACCGGTGAATTATTGATTACCCAACAGCAAAAGCGCGTAGTTAGTCAGGTTTCAAATAAACCGTTGCATATGCGCGATGTGCTTACTACTTTGCAGGGTGATCCGGCGTTCCCTCAGTTGGCTTATGCCCAAGTGTATGATTTTGACCGTAACGCCAGGTATGTTACCGAGAATGGTAGATTGCCTGAATCGAGCATTAAGGTTAAGGAGCAACAGACTGGCACTAAACGTTTGGGTACACATATCCGAATTTCCAGACGTATGCTCAAAAGCCGTGTGTATATCCGTTCATACATCCTTAATATGTTACCTGAGGCTGTATGGATGGCTGAAGACTGGAACATCTTGTTTGGAGATGGCAATGGTGAAAATCTGCTCGGTATCGTGAATCATACAGGTGTTACTTCTGTAGAGGCCATCATCAGTGATGCTATAATCACAGGTTCTGCCGGTTCTGTCAAGGCTGTATCAGGACAAAATGATAACAAGGATACTGTCATTGAGTTTGCTAATCCGCAAGACTTAATTATTGATGGTATGACAATCACGTTTGCCAAGGCAGCCGTGAATACTGACCTTAACAGCGCTCATGCTCTCGTTAAGATGAATGACCGTCAAATTCTCATTGAGGGTGTTGCATACAAAGGTGCTGAGACTGCCCTTGCAGAAATGACATTCACCGTGAATAATGCTGCTTTCAAGAACATCGAGGAACCGAACTCCGAAGATGTCGTAAAGACTGCTTTCGCTGTAATGACGTATGCACAGTATTATCCGAACGCCATAGTTTTGAATCCGATCACAGTCAATGCTATCGAATCTGAAAAAGACACTACCGGGCGAAACTTGGGGATTGTTTCAATGCGAAACGGTATGAAATACATTGCTGGACGTCCTGTCATTGAATATCAGGGTATCATGCCTGGAAAATATTTGCTTGGAGACTTTAATCAGGCTTCAAACTTGGTTGATTATTCTTCATTGACTCTTGAATGGGCTGAAGATGTTGACACCAAGTTGTGTAACGAAGTTGTTTTGATTGCGCAAGAAGAAGTAATCTTCCCGGTTTACATGCCTTGGGCTTATGCTTATGGCAATCTTGCCTCTTTGAAAACTGCGATCACTAAAGCTAAATCATAAAATATGAAATACATTCTTGATGGAAATGAAAAGGATGTCGCCAATGTGATTAGAGAACAACGCATTCGTACAGGTAGGGGATTGATTTCATTCACCCCTATCTCCGAATGCGGGCTTATCACCAAGGAAGACGCCCGTAAAGCGATGGATGAAAAGCTAACTGAACTTACTGCATCCGTTGAAGAGAATGAAAGTCTGAAATCGCAAATATCAGGTTTTGAGCTGAACATGAAAGAGAAGGATGCTCTCATTACTTCTCTGACTGCTGAACGCGATGGGTTGCAGGCCCGTATTTCGGAACTTGAAGCTGTTGCAGATAATAAGGAGTTGCCTGCAGGTGACTCAAAGGAACTCCCGGCCGAAGACTCTAAAGAACTTGAAACGTCTGACGATAAAACAATCAACGTAGAAGAGAAAAAGAGGGGGAGACCGGCTACTCGTAAAACTGAATAACGATGCTAATTGATGTTTCATATTTCCTCGCTGGGCCGCGGCATATTGCTAATGCGACATTAGCAGAACTTCCTTCACAAGATTCCATTGCTGTGAATGATACGATAGTGGCATATATAAAGGAGTTCCAACCTCTTTTCCTGTCAAGCATGTTGGGGCATAAACTCTCCAAAGAGGTAACAGACTATCTTGAATTGCTGGAACAGGAGAATGCCGAAGCCGAGGAAGACAGTGAGGAAGAAACTACTGTCGCAGCGGGTGAGGAAGAATCAAAGTATGAATCATTATGCAAGCTGCTACGCGAACCGTTCGCTAACTATGTGTTCTTCTATATCCTGCGTGATGCCAATACTCAGGCTACCATTAAAGGAATTGTACGACTAAAGTGTGATAACACCTATGTCGCACCGATCCAACGGCAAGTAAGTACTTGGAATGACATGGTAAAGAAGAACCGTGAGTTTGTGAGGTGGGCATCTTCGAAGCAATGTCCTTTCACGGTAAGTATTGACAGCAATTTATTAACTCCGATCAATACTTTCAACTTATGATCAATACCGATATCATAGACATATTCGCTGATGTGGTGAAGAAAATCCCGGAAGAGCTTGAGGTGATCTATACTGATAGTAAAGGTACCCGGAAGGTTATTAAGAACCTGCCAATAAATTTTGTATTCGGAAACGGTCAGTATGTTAAAGACGTACTTGATACCGCTACTAAATCGGATAAGACGACACCTTCAAAGTTTCCTCTCATAGCGCTATTCTGTCCGATTACTGAGGAAAGGAACAGCACGGATTACTTTGCAAAGGCAAAAGTTTCATTAGTCATAGCTTGCTCATCCAACCGTGAGTGGAGCAATGAGGAACGTCATATCACATCTTTCAAGAATATTCTTCGTCCGATTTACAACCGATTGATAACTGTTCTTCTGGAAGATGAAAGGTTTGATTGGGGGTATGAAGACAAGGTCAAACATGGTTATTCAGAAAACTATTCGTATGGCAGATATGGAGTCTACACTGAGAAGGGTGATGCCCTTAGTGAGACTATAGACGCCATCAATATCAAAAGTATGGAAATTACTATTAACAATCCAAATTGTAGATAAAATGAGAAATATTAGAACCTGTGAGAGCGCGTTACTTAATACTGGCGGCTCTACGTGTCAGATTGATTGGGGTAGGGTTAAAGGCTGCATCATTGTAGAGAAAGGCCAGAAGTTACCTGCTGAACTTACAAAGGAAACACTTGAAGAATTGTGCCATGCCGACCGGCCTGGTCGGGTGTATCCGATTCCTTCCTTTGTAGAATATGCTAAAAATGGCGGTGAACCTCAGGTTAATGCTGTAGGTTATGGTCCAAGCCAATACAATGGAATGAGTGCTGAAACGGAAACATTCACTTTGCCTAAGTTTGATGAAACGCTTAATGCTAAACTGTTGCAGGCTGCCACCAAAGAGTGGGATGTTTATTTCTACGACGATAAATTCTTGTATGGCTACAATGATGGCACTGATATACTCGCTGGAATGTCGATGTCAACGATTTATCCTACTGCAACTCCCTTCTCCACCAGCTCCTCAAAATCCACTATGACAGTCAGCTTCTGTCATGCCGATATTGAGGATTTGTTGACGCACATTGATTTCGTCAAGCTAAATTTCAATATCAAGAATGGACTCAAAGGCTTGACAGAAGTTTCACTTGTGAGCAAAGAAGCCAACAAGTACAAGTTGATCGAGAAAATCGGCGGGTATGACCTTACTCCTTTGCACGGTGGAGCAATAGCAAAGGCCGCTGCCGAAGTTTTGAACGGTGCTACGTCTGCTACTTATGCGGATGGAATTCTTACAGTGGTGCCAGCCGATGACGGAGGCACTATCTCCCTTAAAGCTCCTTCAGTATTGTATGAGAATGGTATCAAATACATTGAGGGGGTATCTGCATGATTATTGAAGGTGTGACTTTTATTGAGCCGGCAGTAAAGGCTATGAAGAAGTCCGACTTCATTAATAAGCATATGCCGGTGATTTGGCAGGACCGCCCGGAGGATGATCGTAAGAAAATGCTTTCTGATGCATACGATTTGATAAAGAAGGGAAAGGTCAAGGAAGAAAATGAGTGATGAACGAGGGGGATGAGGGATTTTTCGCATCCCCCTTTTCTTTTAAAAGATATGGCCAGTATAGATGAAGTATATGAAGTGATCCATAAGATTAATACCGGTATCAAACGGGAATGTCTTGCGTGTATGGAGGATAATAGTAATGTGATTGAATCTCTTATACGTGAGCAACTTTACAGTGGTATGAACGGAAAAGAACGTTTGCTTCGTCCGGATTATGATAATGATCCGTATTTCAATGAACCGGGGCCCTGGTTCCATCGGGCGAAGAGTTATAAGAAGTGGAAGAATGATATTACTCCACCAATTGAGTCAGAGGTTTTATTCCTGCCACCGCGTCCGATTGAAGTTCCCAACTTGTACATAACTGGTAAGTTCCATGATAGCATACAGGCCCGGTTATCCGGTGAGGTCATGGAGATAAAGACTATTGGCTTCAACGAAGGCCCGGACATTGAAAAGAAGTACGGTAGTGAAATCTTTGAACTTGGAGATACTGCAAAGAAATATTTCTCTGAACGTATTCTTCGCCCCTGGCTGGAAAAATTCATAGCTAATAGCGGTTACAGATGAGTTGCGGTTGTGATAATAAAAAGATTATGTGCGAGTATGCTCATGTGAGCGAACTTGCACGAAAGGCTGCCATATTGGAACAGTGCATCTATGTTGTGTATAGAAGACAGGATGGTACGTATGGCTTCGATAAGGCAGGTAGTGAGATAGATGGTGAAATTGTCGAATTTAGACATTATTTGTGATGGGAGAATTTGGAATAAGTGGTTTAATAAAAGAGGGTGAACTTGAAAAGCTTGAGCAATGTGATGCCAAGTTGATTAAGATAAAGAATACTTATGTCGATGTGGCAAAAGAGCTTGCCAAGGGCATGAAAATGGAAATAGAGACTCCTAAAGAGCTTGATAAGTTGTTTGCATTATATTCGGCTCAGGTTGCGACTGCAGAGAAAACGAACACCGAATTTAATGTGACCCTTGATAAACAAAAGAAAGTGCTTCAGGAGGTTGCAGATAATTTGCAAAAGCAAGCTTCAGCAAGTGATTTATCTGCCAAAGATATGAAGCAACTTGCTGATATTAATGCAAAGAATGCCGCTGCGCTGGAAAAGGTTGCAAAAGCTGAGTTGGCCGCTACAAAGGCGCAGAACTCTGGTAATAGCACAAGAAGAAATGCTAATATAAGTGAGGAGGAAAGGCTTCGTATAATTAAGGATGCCATTACTCTTACTAATCGTGAGGTGCACAGTATTATAGAGGCTGAGACAGCCAATAAACAATTAAGGCAAGCGGTAAAGTTACTTCGTGATACGGATGCTGACTATATTACGATATTGGCACGGCTAAATTCTACGATCGATACAAATACAAACTATTCCAAGAAAAACTCGGATGCGCAGACGCGTCAGAAATTGACAGTTGGTGCATATCGCGAGGAAGTAAGAGCTGCTATTCTTGATATTAATAAGGGCAATAATACCTTGCGAAATTTTGGAACCATAGCAGGTAATACTGGCAAAATACTAAGTACTCAGCTTGCTCCTGGATTTACCCAAATAGGAGTTGGTATGAAAACTCTTATTTCCGGCTATGTTGGTGCTCAAGCTGTAATTAGTGGGATTATCAAGCTGTTTACACTGCTTAGAGAAGGTGCAGGTGATATCGTTAAGTTTGAGTTTGCCAACAGTAATCTTGCAGCTATTTTAGGTACGACTTCTGATAAAATAAAAGATTTAACTGCGGATGCGCAACGATTGGGTGCAACAACTAAATATACAGCATCTCAGGCAACAGAACTACAGATAGAACTAGCCAAATTGGGATTTACAAAAAAAGAAATTCTTGATTCGACAAGTGCTATATTGAGATTTGCACAAGCTACCGGTGCCGAATTGTCCGAAGCTGCCGCTTTATCAGGCGCAGCATTGAGAATGTTCAATGCCGATACAAAAGATACAGAACAGTATGTTTCGGCAATGGCTATTGCTACTTCCAAAAGTGCATTATCGTTCTCTTATCTGGCTACTGCATTACCTATTGTGGGGCCTGTTGCAAAGGCGTTCAACTTTACTATTGAAGATACTTTGGCATTACTTGGAAAACTGGCTGATGCTGGTTTTGATGCATCAATGTCTGCAACTGCTACAAGAAATATCCTCTTAAATCTTGCGGATGGATCAGGAAAGCTTGCTCAAGCTCTTGGTAAACCGGTTAAAACACTACCTGAACTCGTGGCTGGACTCTTGAAGCTAAAAGAACAAGGGGTTGACTTGAATACAACTCTTGAACTTACAGATAAACGTAGTGTTGCTGCTTTCAATGCTTTCCTTACGTCTGCTGATAAGATACTTCCTTTGAGAAACCAGATAACAGGGGTAGAAAGTGAGCTGGCTGATATGGCTCATACAATGGGGGATAATGTACAAGGCGCATTGGCTAATTTATCTTCTGCCTGGGAAGCATTCATGCTATCTTTTTCTAATACAACTGGACCTGCAAAAGAATTTTTAAATTGGATGGCAGATAAATTTCGTAGTATTGCCAATGATTTAAAATCACCAGAAGAAAAGATAGGGCAAATTGAAACAGATTTTAGAGAAATGGCAAAGAAAAGAGCTAACTCAAAAATCTTGGATGCAGAAAAGGAATTTAATGCTGCATATAAAAAACTTCGTGAAGCTGGTGATACAGAAGAACAGGCTCGTACAAAAGCTGTAATACAGTTGAGTAGTAAAAGAATTGAAATTACAGCTCAAGAACGGGCGGAAGTTGAGAAGTTGAAAAAGGGAGCTCAATATTCGACATTTGAATTTGAAAATATGTCCAAATTCAAAAATGCTGCTGCGCTTATGTTTGGAGTTTATACTAAAGAGGCGGAAAAGGCGGATAAAGCCCAATTGGAATTCTCTAAATCCTTATTCTCTTTAGTCGAAAGCGAAGAATTTAATTCTGGTATAGATAAAATAATTAATAGGTATAACAAAGTTACCGTAGACGATGATACAAATAAAACCAAAACACTTACAGATAAAGAAAAGCGTGAATTAGAGAAGGCTGCTGCTGAAAAGAGAAAGATCCAAGAGTCTTATCAGGATTCCATACTTGCTTTGATGAATGAGGGCTTAGATAAAGAATTGAAAAAGATTGGTCTTGAGTATTCTAAAAAGATAGCTGTAGTTAAAGGATATAGTAAAGAGGAAATAGCTACTCGTGAGAACCTGGCTAAAGAAATGCAAAATGCTATTCAGCGTTTCTCCATCCAGTATAATGCCAACCGTGAAAAGCAAGACATAGCCAATTCTCTTGAAGTAGTTCAGAAGGGCTCAAAGGAAGAACTTGCATTGAAGCTTCGGCAACTGGATTTACAGCGTGAAGCTGAGATTGATGCAGCAGAAAAAACTGGTGAAGATGTCTTCGCCATAGACCAGAAGTTTGCCAGTAAGAAGCAACAGATACTTGAAGAGAATGCAGCTTATCAAGTACAACTCATTGCAGAAAATGCGGCTGCCGAACAGATTGTTCGTGACCAGCAGTATCAAACTGATATGCTTGCTTTAAAAAAGCAGTTGGCAGAAAGGCAAATAACGCAGAAGGAATTTGCCGAACGAGAATATCTACTTACTTTGGATTATGTTCAGAAAACCAATGAGGCGGCTATTGATGCTTTGGAACTGGAACTTCAGGCTGATAACCTCAGTGCTGAGGACAGGAAAAAGATTGCTGAGGAACTCCAAAGATTAAAGGCAGAATTTGCTCAGAAAGAGGCTGAGGCGGAGATTTCAGCGATAGAGAAAGTGGCTAAAGCTGATGACAAGGCACATAAAGATAGAATGCGTAGCCTGCAAAATTGGTTGCAGACAGCTCAACAGGCAATAGGAAATATTGGAGAGCTCATTGCAACTGTTTACGATGGCCAGATAACCAAGATTGAAGATGAGCAGGACGCTAACGATGAAGCTTATGATCGTGATATTGAACGTATCGAGAAACAAGTGGAATATGGCGTTCTCTCCGAGGAAGAAGCGGAAATAAGGAAACGTGCTGCAAAGGAAAAGACTGAGGCTAAGAATCGTGAATTGGAGAAGAAAAAACAGGATCTTGCCAGAAAGCAGGCTATTTGGGATAAAGCTACAAGTATTGCACAAGCAGGTATCGCCACAGCGTTAGCGATTACTAAATCATTGCCTGATTTTGTGTTGGCGGCCATTGTTGGAGCTATGGGAGCTATTCAAGTTGCCACTATTGCCGCTACCCCTATACCATCATACGCTGAGGGTACGAAAAATAGCGCTCATCCCGGGGGAAAAGCTCTTGTAGGTGATGCCGGAAAGCGTGAAGTTGTCATGTATAAGGGACTTGCGTGGATTACCCCGGACACTCCCATGCTTGTTGATTTGCCTAAAGGTGCTCAGGTATTCCCTGATGTTAATGATTTCGGTCCCATTGACTGGCAGAAGGACAGCTTTTCTCCTATGTTCTCTTTCCTGGGAAATACTGATAAAGGAAGTGCTACTACTGTCTATAACGATTATTCCGGCCTTGAGCGTCGTATGGATATGACGAACAATCTGCTTATGAAATCAATGAAACAGCGTAGGAGAGAGGCTTACAATAGGGAGTTTGACTTATATATATTGAACAAATTATGAAATCAAGATTAAACGAAATAACATTAGCGCAGTTTATTGAACTGTTATGTGGAAATTACCTTGTGTTATCAGATGGCGATGAGGTTAAAGAAAACGAGTTGCAAGAATGTGCCCGTTCGTTAATTGCTTCATACCGATTTATTGCTGACAAGCCTGGAATGAGGGCTTTAATAGCGGATAAAGAGGAATCTGTGAAATCAAAGATGAAAGTCTTCTTTCTTCGTATCTGTAATATGCTTGTGTTGCAGGGAGAATTCGCGGATATACGTTCCTTACTTGTTATGATTGATGAGGATGTTTCCGGTGTGAACGATGACAATCTAAAAGATAGAGTTGCTGATTTGCTGAGATATGCTACCTTTGAACAGCATCGTAATGAGGAAGTAAATGCAGATCCGGAGAAAACTAAAGAGAAGTCTTCGCCAGATGATATACGTTCTTATTATGACTCAGAAATTGCATTTATTATGACATACATCAAAATGCACATTGATATGCATCAGATTAATGCTGCTGTGTATGCCAATATTGTAAACCAAGTGAATGTTGACATAATGAATAAGAGGGGAACATTTAGATAGTATAAATATTTTTTTTAATGCTATCAGACTTTTGATGAACTCATTAGTAATTCTTTTTACGAACTACTAATGAGTTTTCTTATGCAAAAAACAAGCATTAAATGCGGCATTGACCATTTAGGTTATTGCAAGCTGTTACAAAAACTAAACTCTATTGAGAGTAAATGTAATCGGATAATTCTTGAGTTATCCGAAGTAAAGAACCTTGTTCCCTCCAAACCTTCTGTTGATAGACTCATAGAGTCTTTGGAGCAGTCTGCCAATGATTTGTATGAGCAGAGTGTCAGGC
>OGZA01000345.1_pt1 | contig 37270 bp, 65 predicted proteins | sample 1576591 | NCBI WGS metagenome assembly OGZA01 (sample SAMEA3541565, study PRJEB24748) | human gut metagenome | biome: human gut; feature: human-associated habitat; material: faeces | place: China | collected 2012
AGAAATTCAAAAGCGACATCAAAGACCTTGAAGGACTTGGAATTGAAATAAGAAAAGCCCTTGTAAAAGCCGTTGGTGGCATTGAATGGGATAAAATATATGCTAAAGCTTCCGGCTTCGGAACAGGACTCGCAGAGTTTCTTAATGGTTTGTTTTCAGAAGATAAAAAAGGAAATAGCGTATTTACTGCAACCGCAGATGTTATTGCGGGAGCGTTGAATACTGCAATATTTGCATCAAAAGGATTTACGGATAAATTTAAGTTTGAAACATTTGGCAATAACATAGCACATGGATTTAATCGCTTTTTCAAAAAATTCAAATGGAAAAAGTGCGCAGAAGCTATCAATGGATGGGTTGATGGTTTTTGGAAGTTTGTTCACGGCTTCTTTGATGATTTGAGTTGGAAAGATATTTTTAATGGATTAAAAATATTCCTAACAAATTTAACACCAAAGAGTTTGGCTACAATTCTCATGTTTTCTGGTGGAAAACTTGCGCCTATAGTTTCATCTGCGCTTTGTTCCATACTTGGGTTTACGAGCGGAGGAAAAGGCGGAAAAGGTGGAAAGACTTTCAAACTCAATGGTCTTGGATTGGCAGCGTTTATTGCAACTATAGGTTTTCAATTGTCTAAACGAAAGACAGATTTTACATCCTCTGTTGTAGAAGCATTGGCGGCTGGTGGAGCGGCATTTTATATGTCGGGCGGAAATCCGTATTTTGCGCTTGCCGGAGTAACGGTTTCAGTTGGAATTTCGCTTGGAAAGTTTTTTGTTGAAAAAAGCGATAAAATGAAAAAAACAATAAAGGACTTTAAGAAAAAAGTTGACTTGATGCTTGGGAAAAAGGTTACAGTAACCGGATGGGATGGAAAAAAGAAAACGCTTAAAGTTCCAAAAAGCCAAGAAAAAAATAAGGTCAAAAAAAATGCTTATCCTTCAGATGATGAGTCCAAAAAAAGATTGGCTGAGAATACGGATTGGTATAGAAAACAAAAAGAAAAAAAAGAAGCAGAAAAGAAATCAACAGCGGGGATGCCGGATGAAGCGCGCAGGTTTGCAAATACGCAAAAAAGAAATGCAAGGGTAAGAGCGGAAAATAAGAAAAAAGTTGTATCCAACCGTCCAATTTCCGGAATTTCTTCTGTGGTAAGCGAGTATGCAAAATCAAAGCCGCAGAAAATAAAGCTAAAAGCAGAAATAATATCTGCTGATGACAAAATTAAAAACAAAAAACTAAAAGGATTTACGGCAGGATTAGAAAAGGGGAAGGACGGAATAAAACTAAGCGATAAATCGTTAAAGAATTTTACAGCAAATTTATCGAAAAACAAAGATGTTATTCCAACCAAGAATAAATCTTTAAACAATTATCTTGCAAATATATCCAAAAATAAGGACAAGATAAAGTCAAGTGATAAAACACTGGCAAATTACACGGCTAGTTTAACAGGAAACAAAGATAAAATACCAGATAAATACAAAAGGATAAGCAATTACACTGCGGAACTTATTGCGAATAAGGACAAGATTAAAAGAAGTGATAAGACATTAAATCACTTTACAGGCACTCTGACGAGGGTAACTGATAATATAAAGCCTGCAAACAAAAGACTTGGTGGATTCACTGCGCTCATAACCTCTTTTGTGAATAGAATTAAAAATGCAGTGTTAGACTTTACGGCTAGACTTACAGGAAAGAGTACAAAGAAAGCTGATGGCGGTGTATTCTCCGGCGGAAGTTGGAAACCGGTTAAGAAATACGCAGTCGGTGGATTGCCAAACATGGGACAGATGTTCGTTGCGAGAGAAGCGGGCCCGGAACTTGTCGGTACGCTTGGTGGTCATACGGCAGTTATGAATAACGATCAGATTGTTTCATCTGTTTCTTACGGAGTTGCACAGGCTGTAAAGGAAGTTATTCAGCCACTTTTAAAGACAAGTGTAGGCAATAATCGACCGATTCAGATTTCACTTGACGGAAAAGTTATCTTTGATAGCACACGACAAAGCGCACAAGAGTATTTTAATCGCACCGGAATATCACCATTTCCGGTATAAACATAGACATTCTGATTCCCTTGTGGTATAGTCAATGTATCACAAGGGAAAGGGGCGTTATTATGAAGCGAACAAAAAGAATATTGGTAGCAATGGGGTTAGCGTTTGCCGTTTTGATTTCGGCTATGCCAATCCAAAATGCATATGGGAAACAGATTGTTGCGCAGGCGGCAACTATCAAATTAAACAAGAAAGCAATTTCGCTTGATGTTGGGAAAACACAGAAATTGAAAGTTACCGGAACAAAAGCAAGAGTTAAATGGAGTTCAACCGAACCAAGCATTGCAAAGGTAGGTAAAAGCGGAATTGTTACAGCAGTATCATCCGGAACGGCAACGATCAAAGCTAAAGTCGGAAAGAAAGTGATTTCTTGCAAAGTAACCGTGAAAGAGAAAATCAACAGACTTGCATACGAAGATTCGAGCATTAGGGTTTACTTTACAGGGCTAAAGAAGGGAACATACCCGGACGAACTTATAGCTTGCTTGACAATCGAAAATATTACAGACAATAATATTACGGTTAATTCTGACACATCATCAGTAAATGATGCTATGGTAGAAGGAACGTTATATCAAGATCTATCTCCACATAAAAAAGCCTATGTAACGTGGTGGACAATGGATGATAACATTGTGAGTTTACAAATAAAGAATATTGACAACATACAACTATCCCTAGTTGTCTGGAATGAGGACTCGGAAGATTCCGACTACTACGTGACAGATTCTTTTGGGTTACTAAAATGAGTTAAAGGATTTTTGGGAGGAATTTGATTATGAAACAAAGCGGATGGGGAATTGCGTCTTTAGTGTGCGGAATAGCAGGAATTTTGTTAGCATGTGTTGCGATAGGTGTAGTCCCTGCAATAGTCGGTCTCGTATGCGCAATAATTGCACTTACGCAAAAATGGAAAGGGCATGGAACTGCAATTGCGGGTCTTGCTTGTTCAATAGTTGCGATAATTATTTTTATTTTTGCGGCACTTGTATTTGATGAAAGTGATTCAGACCAACCAGAAAAAGTTGAAAGCAGTCCAGATGTGGAAGCATCGGATGATGAAACGGAAGAATCGACCGATTCATCCGATGACTACTTCACATTAGGTGATTCGGTTGAGACTAATGACTTGATAATAACATTTTCATCTGCAAAATTAACATTGGACGATGTTGCGTATCAAAGTCCAGATGATGGAGATGCGTTTATGAAACTAGATTTCGAGTTTGAGAATATATCAGATGAAGATCAAGACATTTCTGGATATGATTTTTCGGCATACGCAGACGATTATGCTGTTGATTACATAGACAGCACATTTGACACAACGCTTAGTCCGGGTAAAAAAACGAAAGGTTCAATATATTTTGAAGTACCTATAGACACGAATGTTTTTGACACAGAATACAGTACAAGCTATTATGGAAATTCAAAAGTAAAATTTTCAATAGTGGCAGAAGAATAAAAGTATAAGCCGTGGAAACACGGCTTATTTTAATTCAAAATCAGATTGACACAAAATCAAAAATAGTCTATCCTTATTACTAAGGAAACAACCTTATCCGTGAAGAAGCGGATTACTTACTTGAACGCCATACTGTACGAAAGAGGAAACCAATGTGATTTCACAACCGGTTTCCTCTTTTTTATTCCGATAAAAATGTATGGAGGTAGACACGAATGAAAAAATCACAACTTATGCTTAAGATTCAAAACAGCATTGAGGTATTTGAGAATCCAATATTCGGGCAGATCAGAATGGTCATGGTCGATGATGAACCGATGTTTTGCCTTATTGATGTTTGCAGGGCATTGGAAATTAAAAATGCCACAGACGTAGCAAAAAGACTTGATGAAGATGAACTGACTAGATTAAATCTAGGCGGTCGTGCAGGAGAATCAAATTTCATTACAGAGAGCGGCTTATATGCAGTTATCGTTCGGAGCGATAAACCGAACGCAAAGAAGTTTCGCAAGTGGGTTACATCAGATGTTCTCCCTACAATCCGTAAAACAGGTGGGTATGTCAATAATGATGAATTATTTATTTCAACTTACCTGCCATATGCAGATGAAAACACTAAGCTGATATTCTCGCAGACATTAAAAACTGTTAGAGAGCAGAATGAAACCATTAAAAGGCAGAAGAAAGAAATCATCCATAAAGAAGATGTTATTATAGGGCTTGTTGATGATATTGACTTGGCAACCAAGAGACAGCGGATAACACAGATTGTCCGTTTCGGTGCCGATGGAAAGTATCAAGAACGCTATTCGTTGCTTTATGGAGAATTTGAAAGGAAATATCACTGCAACCTTAAATCAAGGATGGAAGGTTGCACACTCAAACCGAAAGTAAGAAACAAGATGGATTATATCGACAGGGAAATGGGAATGATTCCGCAGTTGTACGAAATCGCTTGCAAACTTTTTGAAAACGATGTAGAAAAGCTGAAATCTGAATGGGAATCAGTAGTAGCTTAAAATTTAATCAAATGGATAGCATCTACCAAAACGGTAGGTGCTATTTTTATACCCATTTTAGGAGGTAAACGATGGGATATGGCGGGTATTTAGTAAAGTTTGGGAATTACACCATACCGAACAATTTAATAAAGCAGGACACGTTTAGTTCCTATGTAAACATGCAGGACAAAGACCCATGGACGGATGAAAACGGATATGAGCATCGTGATGCCGTGGAACTGAAAGCCCTAAAGGTTGAGTTTGAAACCAAAGCCATGTTGACTGAAAAACAGTTTGATGATTTTTGGAAGAATATCGAGAAGAACTATACCAAGGCAAAGGAGCGCGGTGGCTATATCACGGCGTACGTGCCGGAGAAAAGCGGATATGTCACACAGTACGGATATATCGCTGATATTCAGCCTACGTTCTATTCTGTGGCACATGGGAAGATAAAATACGACGCAATCAAATTTTCGTTTGTAGGTGGTGTATATGATAAATAGCAATTTGAAAGAAAAGTATTGGGATTCCGCGACAGATAAGCAGATGGTCATATCTGTTGTTGGAACGAACCAGAAAATAGACAATTCGATGCTTGAAATCGGTACGTTTTCGCTTGAAGAAAGTCTTTGTTCGGAGTCTGAATTAAAGTTTGGAGCGTGCGAAGCGAATTGTGTAAAATTCACGGCAAGAAACACCGCAGGAAACATTATCGGAAAGACAATCTCTATTGAAGAAACGATTGACGGAGATAGCCAAAATCCGATGCCATACGGAATTTTTAAGGTGGCATCCGATGTTCCTACGGCTGACCGGACAAAACGGCAGATTACGGCATATGACGCTATGTACGACATTATCAATACGGATGTAAAGGCTTGGTATGCAGGACTTAGCTTTCCAATGACGCTTAAGCAGTTCCGCGATAGCTTCTTTGCACATCTTGGAATTGCGCAAGTTGAAACAAGCCTTGTCAATGATTCCATGACGGTAAATAAGACGATTGTAGCCACACAGACGGACGATTCAAGTGCGGTCACAGAAGAGTCCTCTATCAGTGGAAAAACCGTTGTAACGGCAATATGCGAGATTAACGGATGCTTTGGTAATATCAACCGAGAGGGCAAGTTTGAGTATGTCTTTCTGAAAGCAATCACAAGCGCACTTTATCCGGCGGAAGATTTGTTTCCGTCTGACTCTGTGTTTCCGTCTGATGCAAACACAGAGTCCATGACCGGACACTACATCACGTTTGACTACGAGGATTTCAAAAGCAAGGCAATCACGCAGATTGAAATTAAGACAAGCGAAGATAATGCCGGTGCTATTGTTGGAACTACCGGAAACAACTATTCGATTACAGGAAACTTTCTTGTATCAGACAAGACCGGAGCGGAGCTGGAACAGATTGCAAACAATTTGTTGCCAATCATGGCACAGGCGGCATACACGCCGATTAAAAGTTGCACCTGTGTCGGAAATCCATGTCTGACACTTGGGGAACCAATCCGATTCAATACCACGAGAGAGATTGTTGAAACGTATCTATTGCAACGAACCCTAACCGGAGTGCAAAGCAAGAGAGATTCAATCTCCGCACAGGGCACGCAGACACACTCTGCAAAGGTTAACTCTATCAGAGACACGATTGAAAGTGTGGAAAGACGTACCGGAAAGTTAGAGAGGAACGCCGATCATCTTCAATCCACATACGAGGATTTAGAGGAACAGACAAATACCAAGTTTGAGCAGACCACAAAAAGCATTGTCGCAGAAGTCAATCGTGCACAAAAGGCGGAAGGGCAATTAGACGCATCGCTGGAATTGAAACTTGGAAGAGACGAGAACGACCAAGTTATTTCTATGATCAATGCCAGCGCAGACCAAATTGTGCTACGAGGAAACAGATTGATTGTAGAATGTAACAACTTTGAACTGGATGGTAGCGGACGAGTACATATAATAGAATCTCTGCTTTTTGACAGTGGTGAGGTATCTGGGGTAGAGATATTAGGGCATGACGGAAGAAATAATGCGTTATTGCAGAATGTTAAGTTGGACTTATTATCTGTTACTGATGCAAACGGGGAAAACTTGGCGACAGAAAGTTATGTTGACAATTCGCTGAGTGGCTACGCAACCAAAAGCGAATTGCCAAGTGGGTATTTTACAGATGTAGACTATACACTTAATGATAGCTCTACAACCAAGTATTCGCCTAGACACTTTAATAAAATGTCTGATTTTGGTTCAAGGGAAAGTACCTTGGATATCGAGGGTCTTTTGATTTCTATTCCGAGTTCCGATAGAAGGCTGAAAAATAATATACAATCATTAAGGGATATTAAAAGCGTTTATATGGCAATGCGCCCAGTTGAGTATACATGGAAATCCGGATATATCACGCAACACACAGGCTTACAGTTTGGTTTAATTGCGCAGGATTTAGAGAAGATTTTGCAGGATGCCGGATTGTCCGATAGCGGACTTGTACTAAAAGAAGATGCCGAAGAGGATGAAAAAGCAATTCACGGAGATTCAAAGACATGGAAAATTGACAAGGAAAATCTCCATGCAATGCACATACAGATGATCCAGATGCAACAGAAAGAAATCGAACTTTTGCAGCAGAAAAACGAAGATCTGGAACGCAGATTATCAGCGTTAGAAAGGAGTGTGAACCATGCAGAAAATTTATAGCCGGACATACTGGGAGAATTTTCCAAGCGAGAAAACAGCAATTGATGCCATGCGGTTAAATAATGCGGAAGCCGGCATTGACAATCTGGATGATCGTGTGGTTGCTATGGATGCGTCTAAGGTTGATTTGGCAAAGGCAAATGAGCTTGTAAAGGAAATCCTTTGGAATGAACCTATGGGAGTGCTGACGGTCGTTAAGATGAACGGTTCCAAGGCGGTCATTGATACCAAATTGGAAAAGTTGGCTGTCAACTTCAAGTACAACCCGCAGGCACAGCAACTTGTGATAACGCTAGATGATGGTACAACGCAGAATGTAGATTTATCCACATTGATTACAGAATATGAGTTCTTGGATTCTGATACAATCGCATTTGCAATCGGCAGCGACGGTAAGGTGTCCGCAATCGTGAAAGAGGGAAGTATCCAAGAAAAGCATCTGCGCCCGGATTATCTTGCAGATATTAAAGTGGAATCTGCCAAGGCGGTAGCATCTGCCAAAAGCGCAGGAACGTCCGAAACCAACGCGGCAAAATCTGCCACAGATGCAAAGGACAGCGCAGACCGGGCGCAGGGAATCGAAGACGAGATTAACAAGAAACTCACAATGACAGAATTTGATGTGAATGAGGATGGGGAGTTGATTTACACGGACAATGCGGCATATAACTTTGTCGTTGACAATGACGGAAATTTAAACTGGGAGGTGGCTTAGAATGGCTATAGCAGGAAGAGTGGCAATTGTGCCAAAGGGCGATTGGAGCGCAGAGACGGAGTATAAGAGACTTGATGAGGTAACATATAATAACACAATGTTCATAGCAAAAAAAGCTGTGCCGAAGGGGACGTTACCCACAAATGCAGAATATTGGTCGAAGTCGATTGTGGGTGGTGTCGGTGCAATCGCAACGAAAGAGGATGCCGGGATTGTGAAACCGGCAGACGGACTTTCGATTGCGGAAGATGGAACCCTTAAGGTCAGCATTGATGGAACAACACTCACAATGGATCAGGTCAACAATGTTATTAAGTTGGCTGACACTTTAAAAGAGAAGATCAATGGGGCGTTCCCTGCAGCAAATGTAGTAAACAACCAGATAACAACGGAGACGGGATATGCCCTGGATGCAAGGCAGGCTAATCCGGATCTGGATGGTACGCTTGCAAAGCAGATAAGTGATTTAAACGGCAGTTTATTGAAATTTCAAAGGTTTACCATTACAACAGCCGAAATTGCGGTAAATTCAGACTCATATATTCAATTGCTATATCCGCAAAGTTACAAAGAACTGATTGCGCTTATTCCTCTGTTTATCAGACCTAGAAGCCATTGGAATAGCAGAGGCGCTTTTTGGAATTTCGATGGCAGTCAAATTAACTTTCACATTATTGGATTAGAAAGTGCGTCTGCACAGACATTCGATGTAGAATATTACTGGGTTTATAGATAGTCTGATATCTGCTACGATTAATTTATTTTAATATATTGATATTATTTCTTAAATCAATATAGGATAGCAATATGACAAGTATACAGTTCCAATTTCGACAAGATTAAAAAACATGCTAGTATTTCCTTGGTCATGATACATGTTCCCAAGTACAATGTTTGATGCATTACTTGTAATTGGCAGCATGCAAGACACAGCAGGTTTAGGGAGATCAGACGCTATAAGAACCGAATTCGCCTTTATATTAGGTATAAGATTGATTATACAAACATAACAAATTCCATTTTTAATTCGATATACAACGGCTCCACCTCGTACATTGTTAATCGTTGCTTCATGTTGTTCACTTAGATTTAAACTGCCGTTTAACCAAAATTATCGAACAAACATTCGAGTGTAACTTATAAACCATTTTTATCATAGAAAGGAATAAAAAATTATGGACAAAATTATCCTTAAAAACAAAACAGAGTTCGAGATTGCCGATGGTGCAAGCCTTGGCAACATCCAGATCAAAGCCGAGAACTTCGAAGCCATTAAAACGATCACGGATGCTTTTACTGCAGACAACCTTGCGGAAGTCACATTTACACACAATAATGAGGTATCCGGAAAGTACACCGATCTGAAATCCGATGGGTTTACATATATGCCGAACGTGGGAGAAGATGGTGCTGAAGATGGTACGTACACCGTAACGGTCAGCTTGAGGACTAAGACTGAGATGGAGAAAGCCATCGATGAACTGAAAGCAGGACATGAAGTAAACGCCGGGGCAATTCAAGATCTTGCGGATATGGTAGCAGGAGGTGAAGCATAATGGTTAAATTCTATGTAAGACGTATTCTTGTAGACAAGAAAATGACGATTGATGAAGTGCCGATGCGTTGGCGCGCAAAAGTGCAAGAAGAGATCGAGAAACAGCTTTCCGCTTCTCTGCAATGACATTTTCTGTCGAAACTTGCGACCGAAAAATGTTGAAATCATGCATATTACAGTGATACTATGGACTTGTCCGAAAGGACACTTCAAGTTCTGGCATGGGTGGGGTTTGGCATGGCTCCGCCCATAATTGGGGATTGACTATACAGAACGTATGTTCTACAATAATTGTCGAGGTTAGTTATCATTTGAATCGAAAGGGTGGGAGCAATGGATAACAACGAAAACGAGTATTACAAAAGCAAAATCATTGAATTGATTGAAAAATGCGACAATACTAGATGGCTTCGAGCCATATACGTATTTGTAAAAGAACTGTTAAAATAAGAAGAAAGCCAAGGGTTTGCGCATTGCCCTTGGCTTATTTTTATTTCTTCTCTGAAATCATATCAACAAATTCTTCTAGTTTATCCCAGCCATCTTTATCTAGCTGCGCTAGAGCAGAAATCAATTTCTTTTTAAAATTTCCGTCTTCTGATTTCATAACATCTGCAAGCATTTTTGAAATTTGCTCATCTTTTGTTTCCGGCATAAACATTTCTCCGTTTCCGGTGCGAAGCCAATCTTCATTAACGTTGCATTTCTCACATACAAGTTTAATAAATGCATCTGATGGATTCCTTCTTCCAGATTCGTAGCTAGAAATGTTTTCTTTTGATATTTCCAAGTAATTTGCAAATGTTTCCTGAGTTTTCCCATTAGGATTGCTTTTTCTTATCTCCTTTAGGCGCTCCTTCATATTAACACCTCCTTTCAACTTGATTATACAAGTCACAATCGCAAATGTCAACGACAAAAATTGTACAATGTACAAAAATAACTATTGACAAAGATTGTACGGCGTACTATTATAAGAATGTACAAAGTACAAGAAAGGAGAAACAAAAGTGAAAAAACCATCTGTTTCAGATGCTGCATTAGTACTTTCAGCATTTACTTTGCTGTTTCAGATTTTTTGCCATTTTATTTTGCCAAAGCTTTGACAAAATCAATTATTTCTGAATGATGTACAGCAAATTCCATTAAAGCACATATGATAGAAAGAACCACAGAAATCCAACCTTTAATATCCGCTTTGCTTGATGTTTTTAATGCAACATCAGCTTGCGTTTTGGAACTTTCAGCAATCTCTTTAGCTGAATCAGCTTGCAACTTTGCAGAGTCGGCAATATCGTGAAGTTCTTTGCTTGTTTGCTCAATAAAAGTGGTTTGAGCTTCCAACATTTCAATCGGGGATTTGCCATCTTTGTATCTAGGCATTTCGATGTTTGTGACGGATTTGTTGAAAAAATCATCCAATTGTGGACGAGTAGGTATGTAGCGCATATGGAAATCTCCTTAAGTTTTTAAGGAATTATATCATGGAAAGGAAGTGAATTCAATGAGTGAAAAGGAAAAGCGCGTTGTCGAAAAACTTCGTGATGCCATTCCGAATATGACAGATTTTCAGAAAGGATATGTTCTTGGAATGGTTGAGAGTTCTGCTTCGAAACATAGTGAGCAGGGCGAGGAAAACGAAACACATAATGGAAAGGAGAATTAAAATGAGCAATTTTGAATTTCAGAAAGTTAATTCAAGGGTAATTCGTAGCGGTGACAACTATTTGGCAAAGGTTGACTCTGCGGAAACTTTTTCAAGCATTTTCGTTGACGAGGAAACAACATATGGAGTCTCTGTAAGAGATGCACAGATACAGACAGGAGATTCGACTTACACACCTGCAATGGCTTTTACATATTCCATGGAAGATGGTTCCGTGCGTTTTATAGATGTTGTTGTATGTCCGTTACTCGGAACGTTTGTTTCTGACTGGTACTAAATTATAAAGTGGCAGAAAGGGGCATGAATGAAAAAAGTAATCCAATTCATCATAGGTGCGGTCGCAATGGAATATTCCTTAGTTGCCGCGTGCTATATGGATAGTGAGGGCGCGTCCGGGAATATGTCGGCTATTAAATTTGTAGCCGGTGCGGTAATTGCGGCAATCATGTATTACTGGTCGGAAGTAGACCGAAAGAGAGCTGAACTTGATAAAAGAATCAAGAGAAAACGCAGAATGAGAGAGGATGCATGGTAGACGTTGTGTATATAAGTGGTACGAGATGTTCCACGAAAGAAAAGCGTATGCTTGCTGAACTTTTGGCAGGGAAACGAAAGAAACAGAATGATAAAGATAATTTTGAAAAGGTTCTTGACAGAGAAATGGAAAGGAGAAGCAATGGAGAACAAAATAACACTGATCGGTGATGTTGTATCAGCACCAAGGGAAAGCCATACAACGTCAAACGGTAAGAAATTTTATAAATTTTTCATCGGAGTTGAAAGAAAAAGCGGTGTTGCAGATATACTTCCTGTACTGTTTGATGAAGAAATCAGCGATACAGGAATCAGCGGAACGGTATATGTCAGTGGGAAGATAATTGCCCGGCGTGTAAAAACAGGGTCTGGAAAAGCCATTCTTATGTATGTTATAGCTGATACAATCACAAAGCCAGAGGATGATAGCCCTTTGAATGAGGTAAGTCTTGATGGAATTATCGAGGAAAAGCAACTTAGAGAAACACCGCTTGGCCGTAAAATATGTGATTTGAAACTCAAAAACGTAAGAGAAAACGGAAAAGAGGATTTGATCACTTGCATCGCATGGGGAAAGTGTGCAGAATATACGGACTCGCTTGCTTTAGGTGATGCGGTGAGTGCATACGGAAGATTGCAGAGCCGGAGATACAAGAAAACGTGTAAAGATGGTCGCGTTGTGGAAAAAGTTACATATGAGTTGTCAATAAAAGGAATCGTGGGGGTGTAATAATGCGAATGATTTTAAAATCGTTACACATGGAGAATTTCAAAGGGATTAGAAGCCTTGATGTTAAATTTTCAAATAAAATCAAGATTAAAGGGCAGAACGCAGCAGGAAAGACCACAATTTTTGATGCGTTTACATGGTTGCTTTTTAACAAGAACAGTGCCGGAGAGGAAAAATTCAATGTCAGACCATTGGACAAGGACGGAAAGCGCATTGATAACGTGGAAATAAAGGTTGCGGGAGTTATTGAAGTTGATGGCAAAGAAGTGGAACTTTCCAAGGTTCAGAAGCAGAATTGGGTTAAGAAGCGTGGCACCGATACCGTGACTTTGCAGGGAAATGTCAATTCGTTTGAGATTGACGGTTATCCGAAGAGTGAAGCTGAATTTAAGACTTATATTTCCGGTTTGGCGCAGAGTGAGGAAATGTTTAAGATGCTGACCAATCCGCAGTATTTTTCTTCTCTGAAATGGAAAGAACAGAGAGACATTCTAATGAAACTTGTTGCAGATGTTTCCGATGTGGAACTGGCACAGACCGATGCCAAGTATGCACCGCTGATTGATGAATTGGAAAAAGCACCGTCTACGGATGATATTCGTGCCAAGTTTTCCAAGGCATTATCTGAATGGAAGAAGAAACAGGCTGAAATTCCGGTTCGTATTGACGAAGCAGAGAAATCCAAGGTTGATGTAGATGTGGCAGAGCAGGAGTTGTTGAAAGCCGATTTGGAGAGAAAGATTGAAGCACTTGAAGATTTAATGGCGAAATCCGATGTGCGTATTGACGAAATGCGCAGCGAAGAAATGCATTGTCAGTTTGAAATGTCCGCTATCGCGCAGACCATGGATAATGAGCTTTCAAGCAAGAAACATGAGATTGAAAATCACAAATATGACCGCGAACGGAAGTTAGAGGATGTTCGTTCATCAATCAGAAAAGCGCAGGATTCCATTGAAAGAAGTAAGAAATCAATTTCTGAACAGACTCTTAAGAAATCCGACCTTGTGAAAAGGTACAAAGAGGAAAAGGAAAAGAAGTTTGATGATTCCAAGTGGGTATTCGACGAATCTACAACGGTTTGTTCATTGTGCGGACAAAGATTGCCGGAAGATAAAATAGAGTCTTTAAGAGCCGATTTTTCGCAGAGAAAGGCAGATGCAATCGAAGCGTTTAATGAAGAACACGCGAAAACACTTGCCATGATTGTTGATGATGGAAATGCGTGCGCTGAAATGATTAAGAATCTGACCGAGAACAACAAAGAATCAGAAAACAAGATTAACGCCTTGAAACTGCATGAAGCGGAAGAAATTGACATTATCAAAGGATTTGATGAACAGATTTCTAAGATTCCGGCTTGCGCTGATTATATGCAGAACGCTGAATATGCCAAGTTAAAGGCTAAACAAGATAAATTGCTTGCTGATATTGCAGAGTTAGAATCCAAGAGTACGGATAAGGTGGCTGATTACGCAAAAGATGATAAGGAAAAATTTAAGAGTCAGCTTGATGAAGTAAATAAGGTTATCGCGCAGGCGGCTAACAACGTTATGATTGATGACCGCATCGAAACACTTAGAGACGAACAGAAAGAAATCGGGCAGAAAGTTGCCGACCAGGAACAGATGCTTTACCTCTTGGAAGAGTTCATTCGTTTCAAACTGGATAAGGTTTCTGAATCTATCAATAGCCACTTTAAGACAGTAAACTTTAAGCTGTTTGAAATGCAGTTAAATGGCGGAATGAAAGATTGTTGTGAGTGCACCGTAAATGGCGTACCGTATTCAACATTGAACAGTGGTCACAGAATCGTAGCCGGACTTGATATTATCCGCTCATTGAGTGAGTTATACGGTGTGAGCGTGCCGATTTTCGTAGATAATGCGGAATCGCTGAATGAGTTTAATGTGCCGGATATGGATGCACAGTTAATTCTTTTGAGCGTTTCCGAGGACAAACAGTTGAAAGTGGAGGGTGTGTAGAATGTCAAGAGTAGGGACAAGCAACAACATCACACAGCCGGATGCACGGTGTATGTCGTGCAAGCGTTGGAAGAGTGCAAGTAAAGGGTTCTGGGGAAGAGACGGACATTGTTCTCTTCCGTATTGCGAAAAAGACGCGAGAAATAAAGGAAAGAGAGGTCGTGTACATGGATGATATTGAAAAGTTGAAGGCTGAAAACTCGGATTTGCGAACAAAGGTAGACAAACTTGAGAGTAATAAATATTGCCTTGAAGGAGAGCTTAGAAAAGCCACAGAAACAAACGAACGACTTTTGCGTATTCTTGAAAATTTGTCAAAGGGACATTAAAAAAGGAGGGTTACGATGCAGTATATCAAAGCAAAATTTCCAAACAGCACCAGAAGTTATACATACCGCACCGAGGATTCCGTAAAAGCCGGTGACACGGTTGTAAATGCTAAGGGTGCAAAGCTGGCGGTCACGGATGAAACCGTGGATATGAAGTGGGTGGAAACCTATGGTGCTGATAAGGTGGCGGTTGTGAGGAAATATGAGGAATATCGCATTGTTGACATCCGAGATGCACAGACGCGAAATACAAGGCTAGACGGTAGATATCCATTAAGAATTGGCAGAATTGTTGAAAAGCCGTACGCACATATTGGGTTGCCAATGATTCTTAATTACATTAGAAATGCTGATGGTACGGATTATTCTGGCATGATCTTAAGAACGAGCCGTGTTTGTGGTTCATTTATCAACGAAAAGGGGAATCTTGTAGTTGAAACAATGAATAGCGTGTATGAATTTGAAGTTGTAAAAAATGCAGAAAGTGAGGAAAAATAAATGATCTTACAGAGAAAGACAGTTTGTACAGGAAAAGGAATTTGCAAGGTTGAACTTGTGAAAGAGGGGACAGATTACATCGTGAAAGTCGATGGGGACGTTTATAAAAGAACTGCAAATGAGTCGTTCGCAGTACAGGCATTTAATGAGATTTAGGAAAGCGAGGGATAGATATGATTAAATCAGATTTTGGAACAATAGAAGTAAATGGAACCGAGCCGGTTATCATGACTGAATTTGAAACTCTTTTAGTGGCTTTAAGGAATGTTCTCGGAGAGGAGAAATACAACCTTGTTTTACAGGGAGCAAGTGAAAAGGAGCTGTCAAAGGATGGTAAAGAAATATCAAGAAACGGCGAAAAGAACGCTTGGTAGAAGCTCTCAAAACATTTTTAAGTGAAATGGAGGATAAGTAATTATGGCAGAGAACAACAGTTTAGATGTACAGAAAGTCAACACTGCGGTCAGCCAGTGGACTAATTCAATCACGAATCTTGTTACAAAAGATTTCGAGTTATGCGGTGTGCCGTATGATGATTATTCAAAGCAGTGCGCCATGTCAGCTATGACAAGCATTTATCAGCTTGTTAAGGATAGCGATAAAATCAAGGATTTAAACGGACTTGATACATCGAATCTGCGAGAGGTTGTAGGTCAGTGCGCAAGCCTTAAACTCAATGCTAATGCAGTGCCGAGAGAGTGCTATTTTCAGCTTAGAACAAAGAAAGTCGGAGACGACTATGTACAGGTCGTAGAAATGGGAATTGAGGGAGACGGAAACGATGCGTTACTTCGTAATTACGGAGAAAATGTAGATACCGTATATCCTTGTTGGCTTGTTAAAGACGGTGACGAGTTTTCCTATCCAAAGCATAAGGGTATCGAAATGACACCACCGGAATGGGAAGAAATGGGACGGTCGCAGAAAGTTGTCCGTGTTGTTTATCCTTTGAAATTAAAGGACGGCACATTTCAGTATCTGATCGCAGAGAGAGACGGCGTAAAGGTTAATCTGTTCGCTCATGTGCGCAACAATCTGATGAATGAAACTTTCGGTATTTGTCAGAATCGTCACAAAGCATCAGCCGAGCAGTTGAGCAAAATCAAGGCTAAGAAAGAGGAGATTTTCGATGCTTTGAGAAAATGCGCAACCGTTGATGAAATGTTGGAATGTGAAGTTGCAAAGCCTTATATCAGCGCAGCATGGCTTGACACACCGGAATCAATGATTGTTCGTAAAATGCGCAACAATGCAATCAAGAAGTATCGCAAGGACTTCAATAGCATGGCAAAGCAGTCATTCAATCAGCTTGATGAAACCTATGTGCAGACACAGGAAGAAATTGCCGAAAACGCCAATTCAGAGCCGTTTGTTGTGGCAGAATCCGAAGCGATCGACGGTGCAGCAGTTGAGCCGGAGAAAGTTGTTGAGAATGGCGAGAACGTACCGGACTTTATGAAAGATTAGGGAGGTTGCTATGAGAGTTATATCACAGGACGGAACGTTTGATATGCCATACGAAATGAGTATTGTATGGTGTGAAGATGCTGGGGCTGTACTTTTGCAACCAATCGGAGAAACAGGGGAATATCAGACGTTTGCCAAATATTCTACCGAAGAAAAAGCAAAGAAAGCCATGGAAATGCTTAGAATTGCGTATGAAAATAATGTGTTTTATCATTGCACAGCTGGTTCAAAGTGTTTTGAAGAAGTACGGAGTATTTTGAGCGAGGAACAATTTCAGAAAGCTACAACAGAATATTTTCAGTTTCCTGCAGAGGAAGAATTGGAGTAGGGTATGAAACTTAGAGTTTTGGGGTCAAGTAGTTCCGGCAACTCATACGCCTTAATTGCCGATAACGGAGAAATCCTTGCGATTGAAGCCGGTTGTAAATTTCTTGATTTCAAGAAAATGATTGATTGGAAAATCTCGAATGTTGTCGGTTGCATTGTGAGCCACGAACACGGAGACCATGCGCGATACATAAAAAATTTCATGAAATCCGGCATCCCGGTTTATACGGCGTTTGAAACACAGACCGCACTTGAAACAATAACTGGAGAACGTACAATAGCAATTTCACCACGCAGAACACGGCAAATCGGCAGTTTTTCAGTAACACCATTCAATGTACCACATGACAAAGAAATCGAGTGCTACGGCTATTTAATCGAGCATGAGGAAATGGACAAACTGTTATTCTTGACCGACTTGGAATATTGCAAGTATAACTTCTCGAAGCTTAACATTGAACATATCATGGTTGAAGCCAATTATAGCATGGACTTGGTAGACCGTAATGAGCCAAACTATGAACACCGCCTGCGAGGTCATATGAGCCTTGATACGGCACTTAAATTTATTCAGACGAACGACAACCCAGCTTTACGAAATGTCGTTTTAATACACTTATCGGACACAAGCGGAGATCCCGCGTTATTCCTACAACGAACGAAAGAAACAATTGAATATGGAGCGAATGTTTATGTGGCAGAAAAAGGGCTAGAGGTTGATATGAACCTTTGTCCGTTCTGAAAGAATGGAGGAAACATGAAATTATATATTTACAGTTTTCGAAGCGGAAAACTCGAAGAACAGGTTGCCGAAGCAAAAGAATGTGCCAAAACTTATGTGACATTGGAGGATGCAATTGGCGGATTTTACAAAGGAAGCAGAATCAGAAAAGAGTCTATTGGTAGCATTTGCGGATGGTCAGGAAACACGATAATTTTTTTGGAAAAAAACAGGAATGCGGCAATTGAAAAATTTATTTCGGGAGAAAGAAAGGAAGAAAAACTTGCAAAGGCACAACTTGATATTACACAGAAACGCATTGCGTATCTTGAAAATTTGAAATAGGTTGAAACACCTTGGCGAAAGCCTAAAAGAAACTGTCTTGTTTGGCGAATAGTTATCACAAACTTTATTGAAAGCCATGTTTTGGCGGTGCGTTCATCGTACCGCCCTTACAAAAGATTGGAGGAAAAAATTGAAATTATGTGAATACTGTATGGCTGAATTTGAGCCGAAACAACCAAATCAGAAATACTGTAGACCAAAATGCGCCAAAAGATTTGCGCAGTTTAGAAATTTTAAAAAGGCTGGAAGAACTGTGTATAAAAGAATATGCCCGAAATGTGGCAGACTGTTTATGACGATAGATGAACGAAAATTTGATTGCCAAGACTGCATCGGCAATGAAGTTAAAGAACGATTGAGAAATCCAAAGAAAAAGGATGATGAAATAAAGGCTGTGAATCATATGGCACGCGCTTCTGGCATGAGTTACGGAAAGTTTGTGGCTCAAATGAGCATGAAGCCATTGGAGAGGAAGTGATTGGGTTGGACTATAAGAAGTTTAGACAGGCAAAAGCTATTGAAGCAAAGAACAAAAAGCGTTGGCTGGAAGCAAATCCAAAGCTGGATGATGAAAGCGGGATATACACGTTGGTAAGGATTGACGAGGATGGCTTTCGGTACGCCTACGTGGGACAGGCAAAACACATTTTGACAAGGCTTGCGCAACATCTTGTTGGGTATCAGCACATTGATCTTTCGCTGAAAAAGCACGGTCTGTTTTCGCAAGACAACAAATATGGTTGGAAAGTTGGTTGCGCGCATTATCCAGAAAATGAGCTGGACGAGAAGGAGCAGTATATTATCAAACTGTATGCAGACAAAGGCTATCAACTTCGCAATAAAACAAGCGGTTCACAGGGCGAGGGCAAAGCTAAGATTGATGATTACCGTCCGGCAAAAGGCTATTATGACGGAATTAAGCAAGGCAAAAAGAGTCTTGCCAAGGAATTATCGCATATCGCCGAAAAGCACCTTGAAATCCGCTTGAAGCCGGAGAAACAGGGTAACAAAGTTTCTGAAAAGCAGTATGAGAAGTTTATGACTTTGATTTCTGAAAATACATATGAGGAGAGTGATTAAATGGCAGAAGTCAAGTGGATTAAAATCACAACAGATGTCTTTGATGATGAAAAGATTCTGCTGATTGAGAGTATGCCGAGTGCGGATAGCATCATTACGATTTGGTTTAAACTTCTTATTCTTGCCGGAAAACAGAATAACAACGGTGTGTTTATGATGAGCAACAAGTTGCCGTTTACGGACGAAATGCTTGCCACCATTTTCCGCAGAGATTTGAACACGGTAAGGCTTGCGCTTAAGACCTTTGAAGAATTTGGAATGATTGAAGTTGTTGACAACGTGATAACGATTCCTAATTGGAATAAGCATCAAACGCTTGACGCTTATGAGAAGAAAAAGGAACGTGACAGGCTATATCAGCAGAACCGTAGAAAGAAGCAGAAGAACCTAATTGAGCAAAAATCGCTCGATAAATCGTCTTATGTCGCTATTTCAGATAAAGAAGAAGATAAAGAAGAAGATAAAGAGAAAGAAAATATAAAAGAAAATTCGTTGTCGCCCGATTCTAAAGAGCCATTTAATTTTGAAGATGCTTGGGAAAAGACTTTTAGTATATATCCAAAGAAAACAGCGTACAGTACCTCTAAAACGGCTTGGATGGATAAAGTGCTAGAAGTTATCGAAGAGAACCAACCGGACATTGCACGGCTGTTATACAAAGCCACAGAAGCATATTTGAGTGACTATCAAGAAAAGAATCCAAATGATACGGATTTTCGGTACATTCCAAAATATGTTGATTGGCTGAAAAATGATTGCGACTATTGGTTGCAGATCGCGGAGAAACGAGGTGATTGCAGTTGACAGAAGCAGAGTTCGGAGTGATCGGGTGCATATTGATTGACAATGATGTGCTAAATAACATCTGGCGGACGCTGAAGCCGGAAATGTTTAGTTCGGATTTTGCGCAGGACACATACAAGGAAATGCTTGCAATGTATGACCGGAATGAAAGTATCGACCCAATGTCGTTATCAATGGCGCTTGAAAATCACAAATACACACAGGAGCAGATCAGCGAATTGATGAAATCCTGTATTTCGGGAACAATCACTTCAACTATGGTTAAAAGTTATGCCGATGCGGTTGCGAAAGAATACAAGGCGAGAATGGTTCGGGAAATGTACCAGAAATCCAGTTTAAAACCATGCGACATTGATGATACAATCAGCGATCTTCTTACAAGACTTGAACATTTGCAAGAGGGAAAAGAAGTAAAGCTAAAACCAATGAAGCAGATTGCAGTTGAGAATAAAGACAAATATTTCAACGAAAGTGTTGGGGATGGTGGTATAAAAATCGGGTTATCGCAACTTGATGACGCGCTTGGAGATCTTGAACGCGGTGACGTAACAGTAATTGCCGCAAGACCGGCAGTTGGAAAATCCGCACTCACAACGCAGATTATCGGGAATATGGCAAAAAAAGGACTTAAAGTCGCATATTTCAACTTGGAGATGATCGATAAACAGGTGTATGAGCGATTTATTTCAAGACTTGCGGAAATCGGCTTAACGAGAATCAGAAGGGCAAAAGCGTTTCTTGGTGATGAACAGGAAAAATTTAACCAAGCAAATGAAGAAATGAGTAATTATCAATTATGGATTGCATCCGGGACTGTATCTCCGAGAGAAATAAAGTCAGAATGCAGACACCAAAGCTTTGATGTTATCGTTGTTGACTATCTGCAATTGCTTATGCCGGATAACAGATATTCCGGAAGAAATGAAGAAGTAGCATCAATTTCAAGAGGTTTAAAATCTGTTGCAAGAGACTTGAATACACATGTAATAGCACTTTCACAGATAACAAGAGCTTCCGAAAGCAGAGACACAAAAGAGCCTACCATGGCAGAGTTGAGGGAATCCGGGGCAATCGAACAGGATGCGTCAAACATAATTATGCTGTGGAATCTGTCAGACAATGACAAGGGAGCCAAGGGCGCAAAAATCGAAAAGAACAGACAAGGAATGACAATGCGTGAAGCAATGGAATTTGACGGAGATCACATGAAATTTGTTGAAATCGACAAGCCATTTGACGATGTTGTGGCAGAAATCAAGAAGAAAGAGCATGGCGACGGATTCAAACCATACAATGGTGATTGCCCGTTTTAGAGGTGCGATATGGCAAGTGCAAAAATCGAAAAAGGTTCGGAAGAATGGCAAGTATTCATGGATTATTGGAAGTTTATTCAAGACTACTACGCGCCGGATAATGACGATGCATGGTGGCAGGAAGTGATGAAAGCCGGAGAAAAACTGATAAACAAGTACAAAGGTATGGAAATCGAGGAACGCGCAAGGCAGCTTGTATTAAGCCAATTTGCATGGTTGGAAATTACATACAGAAAGGGTAAAAATGTCGGAACAAAGATTGTATGAGATTGTCAATCTCAAAACAGGGCAGGTATACAACCGGGTGAAAAGCAACGAGGTAAGAACGGTGATCGGGTTGCCAAGACATATTCAAATCGGTCAAATTGCAAATTCCAAGGATAAAACATACAAAAACTGGTATGTTCAAATACTTGGCGATCGGTGCGAAAGAGTCTTTCGGAAATCAAAAATTTACCCATTTACGAAAAAGACGTACAAGCAGTGGGAAAATCTGAATCGGAGGTATTCGCAGGTATGAGCAATGCATTAAAGAGAAAAAGTAATAAAAATCTGTTTTTTACAAAGCAGGACACGAAGATTATTGGCAGGAATAGCTTCGAAAAACGAAATTCTGATGCGGTTATCACAAGATCATACAAAGAGTTTGTCGTGATCGGCTATATTATCCTGCACGACAAATTCGGATTCGGGCAGAAACGCATTGTGCGATTGCAGGAATTATTGAAACAGTATTTAGATGTCGCGTCTTCCGGCGGTGAGAATGGGAAAGATTTATCCGTCATGTTAAAACAGAAATATGAAATTGACGTTCAAGAGAAAGCGAGAAGTGTGTCGCAAAGACAGCTTATGATCTTGTACGCAAAGAAAGGATTCTGCATCGAGCGAGAAGCCTACAGACTTTCCAGTGCGTCATTGTTTAACTATTTTGCACTGACACTTACGATTCTAAAAAAGGAATTTAAGCTGTCTGTTAAGCAGCTGCAGGAGTTTTCGGATAAGTTTGTTGATTATATTGATACGTTAGCTAATTACAAGCAGTTTCAGTTGACGGTTCCTATGATAGCTGAAACGTTAGCTGATGAGATTAAGTTTGTATGTGATTTGGAGGTTTAATATGACGAATAAAGAAAAATATGGGAATGAGATTATAGAACTTGCGACAAGAACAGCACTGTTTGGATTAAAAAATGGAGAACCTGCACTTTGTAAAGAAATTAAATGTGAAGATTGTAATTTTTATAAATCAGATTATTCGTGCGAAGGTAGTGCGTATGGTTTTCGCAAATGGCTTAATTCAGAATATGTTGAGCCACCTGTTGATTGGAGTAAAGTTCCGGTCGATACGCCGATTTTGGTAAGAGATAGCGAAGAAGAAGCGTGGAAAAAAAGACATTTTGCAAAATACGAGAACGGAATAGTGTACGCATGGAGTGGAGGAACGACACATTGGAGCGTGCGCAGAAGTAGCAATATAAGCGATTGGAAAATGGCAAAGTTGGCAGAAAGTGAGGAATAGACATGGAGAGATTAACAGAACGAACAGCTGTTGGAATCTTGGTAAAGGAAAATTACGAGAAAAAATCCTTAAAAACCTTGTATTCGTGCTATGGCGAAAATCCTAATCCATATTATTCCAACTGTGAAGAAGGTTATTGTGCAATGGAGAAGTTAGCGGATTACGAGGATGCAGAGGAACAGGGCAGGCTTTTCAAGTTGCCTTGTATGGATAAATTTCTTGAAAGTGTAAGCAATCAAGACTTTGATGGAAGAATATCGGAAGTTGTTGAAATGCTTGAGGAAAAACAGCTCTACGGAACTATCAGTTTGATAAAAGATTTGAAATATTATCTTGACTTAGCCATAGAAGAAAAAGCACACACTTGTAACTGCCAGCACAACAGCAATTCAATAGATAATGAGTCTTGTTGCAGATGTGATAGCAAAGTTTCAGAAAATGATGATGCAAAAAACAAAGTTACATTTCTTGAAATTATCGTAAGGATGATAGACAACAAGCCGTATTACGAAATCAAGTACAAAAAAGTCGGCGAAGATTATTACCATGTAGGTTACAGTTCATTTAATATTGATAATGTATTGAAATGGCGTGATGAGTGTTTTGAACTTGTTGATTTGAAAGTGACCAATGCCGACAGGATAAGGAATATGTCAGATGAAGAGTTGGCAGATTTTCTAGCAACTGTAACAAGTGATGCTATATGTGGAAGTTCATGGGATTATGATGGATGGATAAAAGAACTTCAATCAGAAGCGGAATAGGAGAGAATGTGGAAGATAGATATTTCAAAGCAAAGAGACTTGACAATGGAGAATGGGTGCAAGGTTTTTATTTATATGATTATGGCAGAAATATTCATTATATTTTCGCCAACGAAATCGTATGTCCTAATTGTATTAATGATTGTAGAAAGGAATTTTCCTTACAAGATTATGAAGTAGACCCATCCACAATATGCCGATGCACCGGACTTAAGGATAAGAACGGCAAGCTGATTTGGGAGAATGATATTGTAAAAATAAATAATAGCAAGGTGAATACGGTTATAGCATTTAGAGATTTTGAAATTATATGTACAATTCCTAACGAAAAATATTATAAGCATAGGCTTGAATATGATACTGAATATGAAGTTATCGGCAACAAATTCGACAACCCGGAATTGTTAGAAAGTGAGGGATAATATGACGGAGAGTGAAGCAATTAAGATATTGAAAAAAGACAGTTGTTATGAATGCGCACAAGGCACAAACAGCCCGCTTGATTGTGAATATGGGGAATGCAGAGTTGCGAAAGCTACTAGAGTAGCAATTAAGGCACTGGAAGATGTTCAGCAGTACCGTGCAATCGGCACACCGGAAGAATTAAAAGCAGTTATGAAATATGTTTACCTTGCTAAAAAGCATGGAACAGTCGGACAGGTTATTGAAAATTGCGTGAAATATGAAGAAATCGGCACACCGGAAGAATGTCGGGCGGCAATGGAGAAACAGAACGTCAACAAGGAATTGGAAAGTCACGATGAAAAACACATTCTTGAATGCTGTATCAGCCTTATGCAGGAAGTGGTTAATGAGTTTGCAGAGTGGTACAGATGGCAACATGGAGAGGATGCGATTGAGGAACTTGACGAGGAAGAGAGGTTTTGTTTTAGAAAATCATACTTCCGCATTGTACAGGAACTGTTTCTTTTAGGCACAAACCACTCCGGCGGTACATCTACCAGAGCGAAGTGCGAGCAGTTAGGTGTTGATAGCGCAGATGAAATCGAATTTGATTGGAGTGATGAAGAATGATGTTTCAATCGTACATAAATTTCTTTCTACTAATACTTATAGCCGTTAGGTTAGATATTCTAACAAAATTTGGAGTTAATCTTTTTTGCGTTCTGTCAGTTGTAGGGATGATTGGACATGAGGTTTTTGATTATTTGAAGAAAGGAGATAAAAAACGATGAAGCTGATTGATGCAGACGCACTAAAAGAATATTGCATGCGTGCGAGTAAATCTGATGATGATTTTAGGAGAGTGAGTTTGGCAACATTGGCAAGCGTGATAGATGCACAGCCGACTGCCTACGATCCGGACAAGGTTGTGGAGCAGTTGGAAGACTATGGAAATGAAGAAACACACTATTATAAAAACACTCCATATGAAAAGTGCATAGAAGAATGCGTACATAAAGCAATCGAGATTGTGAAAGGCGGTGGAGTAGAGTGACAAGCAAAAAATTATGTGAAATGTGCACGGAGTATTCTGCTGACGAAAAATGTGAGTACAAAAATACTTGCGAATTGCAAAAGATTTTGACGGAAAACAAAGACCTGAAAGCGGAAAATAAACAACTTAAAGCGAAAGTTGAAAAGTTAGAAGTTGAAAAATCATGGCGTGATTCTCCGGACATGATGGGAAAGTGAGGTGGAGTGAATGAAATGGAAGAATAAAGCAGTAACAAAAATAACAGGTATTTCGTTAAGCTCAAGCGTCAGAGAACTTGCAATGGCGATAAATCATAATGCAGAAGTCTTAAGAGAAGCAGTGCAGAAGATAGAAGAATTGAGCGATAAAGTTGATCGACTAAAGGCAGGTGGTACAAATGGCAATTAAGCCGATTTTATTCAATACAGAAATGGTTCGGGCGATTCTGGACGGAAGAAAGAGTTGTACGAGGAGAATCAATAAAGATGCCAATGATTATGTTGTGCCGGATATGGATTTTTATGATTCTGATAAACGTACTTACGCAGTGCATAATTATTCAGACAAAGAACACAAAGATAAGTTAAGCATAGCAGAACGTACCTGTCCGATATGCCCGGGCGATATATTGTACGTGAGAGAATCGTATTCGGAATTGTCCTTTGGATATGTATATAAGGCAGACGGGGAGAATATTGACCATCTTGGAAATGTGATTAAGTGGCACCCGTCCATCCACATGCCAAAAGAAGCGGCACGTATCTGGCTTAAGGTTACGAATGTGAGAGTGGAGCGGTTGCGGGAGATCAGCGCAGAAAGTGCGTTGGCAGAAGGAGCAGATAAGTATATCCACACAAATGGAGGACTTGATGAAAACATGACAATTACATCGTTTATAGGGATTTGGAACAGTACCATCAAAAAGTCCGATCTTGACCGCTATGGTTGGAATGCCTCACCTTGGGTGTGGGTGATTGAATTTGAACGATGCGAGAAGCCGGAAGGAGTGTGAATGATATGCCGAAAGGAACAGAGGAAACCTGTAGCAGTGAATATATGCCGGATTGGCTAAAGAAATGCTTGACCTGTAAACATGCGTATAAGACCAAAGGCAACGATCTTGAGTGGAAATGCCGTTGTAGAAACGGTAAATGCAACTACAAAAAATATAAATAATTGATTAAGTTGATATGCTAGGATGCGCAAAGATGCCTAAAGCAGTAGTGGCAATGAGTATGCCGGAATGTGGAATCATGTGCTACTTAGCACAATATTAAAATTATCAGAAAGGAAATGGTTGTGCGCACATAAAACCGAGGTTTCCTTTTGGTAGATTTAGAATGATAGTACATTGTTTATTTGAACAGTCTGGCACATTCAAGAATGCTTTCAAGAAGTATGGAATTGAAGCCTACGACTATGATATTCAGAATGAATTTGGCGAAACAGATTATGTTACTGACATTTTTAAAGAGATAGAAGGGGGGTATCAAGGTGAGCCGAGTTTGTTTGATAAGATAAATCCTGATGATTTGATATTTGCATTTTTCCCTTGCACTTATTTTGAATGTCAAAGCCAATTATGGTTTTCTGGTAATAATTATTCACAAAGAAATTGGAGTTTGGAAAAGAAATGCGAAAGTGCAATAAAAAGGCACGATGCATTGAATGAATTTTACGGATTACTTAATAAATTAGTCATAAATTGCATAAGGCGAAAAATAAGATTAGTTATAGAAAATCCGTATAATCAACCGCATTATCTTACATCGTATTGGTGCTTAAAGCCTGACCTGGTAGACAAAGATAGAACACAAAATGGAGATTACTATAAAAAGCCGACACAATATTGGTTTGTGAATTTTAAACCCAAAAACAATCTAGTATTCGAAACTATTGATTATGTAAAAACGAAAATAATAGCAAAAAGTAGGGTAAATGACGATGGACTATCAGTTAAAACGCAAAGGTCAATGATACATCCACAGTACGCAGATAGATTTATCAGACAATATATTCTTGATGAAGAAATATGGAGAAATCAATAGCTTTATCAATTATTATAAGATTTCCAAAATTAAAAACTTAAATATCAACCAATAAAATAAGGAGAAATGGCTTATGAAGTTTACAAAATTCATTAAGCCAGAACTTGAACACATTAAAGAAAATGCCAATTTCACGGAAGAAGAGGAGAGGATTTTCTCTCTTCTCTGCCGTGGTTTTTCACAAAAGCAAATATCCACAAAAGAAAATCTATCACTAAGAACGATAGAGTACAGAGTGAGAGATATAAAAGATAAAATAGAAAGAACGGGGGTATTTGATTGGATGAAAAAGAACTGTTGAAATATGCCGTTGATAGTGGTATTCTCGACATAGCACTTGTGCAGAAACAAGTCACTATGCAAAAGAGAGAAAAATTACTCAACAAAAACCCTTATAAAATCTATCAAGGAAAGGATGAGAACTGGTACTCATATCTGCCGGATGAAGTAAAAGGCAGACGTAAAATCAAGGCAAAGCGCAGAGAAGCGGTCGAGCAGAAAATCATTGACTATTGGAAAGAAAGGGAGGATGATCCTACAGTAGAGGAAATCTTCAACCGCTGGATTTCACAAAAGCTGGAACTTGAAGAAATTAGCAGGGCAACCTATGACAGATACTTAATGGACTTTCAGAGATACTTTGATGGTATAAAGGACAAGAGAATCAAAGGGATAGACGAATGCGAGCTTGAAACGTTTATACGGAACAGCATCCATAATTTCAACATGACTTCCAAGGCATTCTCAAACTTCCGGACGCTAATCTATGGAATCTTTAAGTATGCCAAGCGAAAGAAGTATGTCAAGTTTTCCATTACATACACGCTGAAAGATATGGATATATCGCCAAAAGCGTTTAAACACGTAGTCCGACAAGCAAAAGACCAAGTATATATGCCGGATGAAAAGGAGCGCATGGAGATGTACCTTAGAAATCACTTGGATATCGTGAACCTTGGATTGTTATTCATGTTTAAGACAGGAGTCCGTGTCGGGGAATTGTCGGCATTAAAGCGGAAAGACGTTGAAAACTACACGGTTGCTATCAATTCTACAGAAACACGCTATCGGGATGATGATGGTTTTCACTATGAGGTCAAAGATTTTCCGAAATCAGAAGCCGGATTGCGATTTGCAATATTGCCGGATAAGTACAAATGGATTCTTGATGAAGTACGAAAGAGAAATCCCTTCGGGGAATATCTATTTGAGAGAGACGGAGAACGGTTGAAATCCTACAACTTTCGTGAACGTTTGCGGTATATCTGCGAACATGAACTGCGAATGAAAGTGAAATCTCCACACAAAATCCGAAAGACATACGGAAGCATTCTTCTTGACGGAAAAGTGAAAGAGTCCACAATCCTTGATACTATGGGGCATACAGACATTAGTTGCACAAAAGATCATTATTATTTTGATCGTACCGGAATTGAGGAAAAGAGACAGGAACTTGACTTAATCGAAGCATTATGAGTCCCTGGTACTCAAAGGTACTCAAAGAAAAATTGAAAGAATGGCTATTTTAAGCCGTTTCAAGGCAATTACTTTAGGGTTCGATTCCCGTACGGACTGTTTTAAAAGTCGCATAAACACTGTGTTTGCGGCGTCTTAAAAAATTGGTACTCAAAATGGTACTCAAAAAACTGAACACAAAAGAAAGGAGTCTGCACAAGTGCTTTAGATTCTTTTCTGAAAATGGTAGACTTGGAACGCTTTGGGCGTTCTTTTTTTATGCGGTTTTTCTGCTTATTTTTTGCGGAAGAACCGTATTTTTTTATGCAAAAATATAAGCATAGGAGGGATGCGGAATGTTATTTACAGATGAAATTCTTGAAAAAATCTTAATAAGAGAAGATGTGTCAAAAGTTCCGCTCGTGTATCAGTCAGCTATGATTCACGCAATCAAGGAAGTATTGGAGGAAGAGAATGTATCAGATGCAAAATCAGAATATGACATTTAACCCAAACCCAAGCTATGCCGCATATCAGTACAATCCAATGCAGAGGTTTCAACAGCCAGAGCCACAGATCCCGCAGATGCAACCGCAGTTTCTTGGTATCCAAGGAAAGGTAGTGCAGTCGGAATCAGCAATCATGGCGAATGATGTACCTATGGATGGAAGCGTTGCGTTTTTCCCAATGCAGGACATGAGCGCAATCGTTGCGAAACAATGGGATGCCAATGGAACAATCAGAAAGACCGTTTACAAACCTTTTAATGAGCAGATGGCAGATTCTTCGAGTGATGATAAAAGAATCGAAATAGGGCTATCTGATGATGCGACAAAGGCTATTACTGACAAATTAGATTGTTTGTTTGGAAAGATGGAAGAGTTGGAAGATAAGTTATCTTCGCAAACGCAAAGAAAATCTTCACGAACACAAAAGGAGAGTGAGTCTTAATGAATCCTATGCAGATGTTACAGGGAATGAGAAACCCACAGCAGTTTTTACAACAAATGATGGGGAATAACAGCGTAATGAGCAACCCTATGGCTAGAAACGCTATGCAGATGGCACAAAAGGGAGATTCCAAGGGCATCGAGCAGATGGCTAGGAATTTGTGCAAAGAAAAGGGAATTGACGCAGACAAGGCTTTTGAGTCGTTTAAAAGTCAATTAGGAATGTGATACTAATTCTTGCAAGATTATGTATATAAAAATGAATTATGGAGGTAAATTCTATGTTTAACACAGGTAATTGTGCATCTGTTCCGCTTGTCGCAAACATTGACGGAAACGGAAATAACAACGGATGGGGCGCAGAAGGCTCATGGTTATGGTTCATTATCGTTATCTTTGCCATCTTTGGATGGGGTGGATTCGGTAACGGATTCGGAGGAAACGGAATGAATGGTGGTGTCGGAAGCGAAATCCAGCGCGGATTCGACAACCAAGCAGTTGTGTCAAAGCTTGATGGCATTACAAACGGAATCTGTGACGGGTTCTATGCAGTTCAAAACGGCATGAATGGCATCAACACAAACATTTTACAGACCGGATTCGGCATTCAGCAGGCTATCAATGCTGATACAGTCGCTAATATGCAGAATACCAATGCTTTACAGTCACAGCTTGCTAACTGCTGCTGTGAAACAAGAGAAGCTATCCAAGGCGTAAACTACAACATGGCAACTAACACTTGCGCTTTGCAGAACACCATGAACAGCAACACGAGAGACATTATCGACAGTCAGAACGCAGGAACACGCGCTATTCTTGATTATCTCTGCAATGAGAAAATCTCTAGCTTACAGGCAGAAAATAGTGACCTTCGCAGAGCGGCTTCACAGGATCGTCAGAGCGCACTACTTACAACTCAGATGGCAGCTCAGACACAGCAGATTATCAATGCAGTAAATCCGTCTGCTATCCCGGCATATGTCGTACCTAATCCAAATGCTTATGCATATGGATGTGGATGCAACAACGGATGCGGCTGCTAAAACTAAATAATTGAGTATCTTAATTGAGTTTAACTCAATCATGTCTGCTATGCAGTATTACTTATAACCAAAGGGCAGACTATAATGTTTGCCCTTATTTTATGGAAGAGAGGTAAAAATAATGGAAGTAACAGGAATTGCATTACAAACCGTTGCTGCTGGAGAAGATGTTGCATTCACAGAAACAGCAGTAAATGGAACAAAATGTATCGTACACAGACAGGGAAGTGGAATTATCAAGTTAAGAGGTATCACAAATCAGTGTAAGGCTAGATTTTTGGTATCGTATTCCGGCAACATTCAGATACCGACAGGCGGTACAGTAGGCGAGATTTCGCTTGCAATCGCGGTTGACGGAGAGCCTTTACAGTCAACAAAGATGATCGTAACCCCTGCGGCAGTTGAGAATTTGTTTAATGTATCATCACAAGCATACGTGGATGTGCCTTGCGGTTGTTGCAGTACCGTAGCCGTGCAGAATACGTCCACGCAGGCTATCGAAGTGCAGAACAGTAATTTGATTGCAGTAAGGGAGGCTTGATATTATGCATAAATTTGCGAAACAGATTATGGATTGCGTGAAAGCCCACGTTGATGGCATCGGAATCGAGAATTTTGAGGGTCAAAACCTTGATGATCTCAAGGATTGGACGGAGATTGCAAAGAACATCGTATGCTTTGACAAAGACTACAACATTGTTGAAGCCATGAAAAAGTCTGAAGATGAAGAAATCATGCGCATGGTGGAAGAATTTGGGGATTATCCGGGAAGAAGATACTACAATGAGTACCGGTACTCAAACGGAAGATTCGCGCCGAAAGGGCGTGGAACACGCAGAGGATATGTAGAGCCACCATATTATCACCAGATGCCGGAAGATTACCACGAATGGGAGAGAATGCCGGAATACGACCGAATGAGAGACCTTGACAGAATGAGTATGGGGAAAATGTATTATTCAGAGCCTATGAGCGGAAATAACGGCATGAGTACCGGTACTCACGATGCAAGAGAGGGCAGAGCCGGTATGAGTCGGAGAAGTTACATGGAGACAAAGGAAATGCATAACGGAAATTCGCCGGAAGATAAGGACGCAAAGATGAAAGAGCTTGAAAAGTACATGAAATCTCTTTCAGAAGATGTGACAGAGCTGTTTTCCGGTATGTCCCCGGAAGAGAAACAGTTGACCAAGACAAAGCTGACTACGCTTGTCACGAAAATGTAATAGAGAGGGCGTTTTGCCCTCTTTGTTTGCGAGGTGGTAAGATGTTCAAGATTAACAATAAAACGTGGGAAATCGTCAAAATATCGCGTCAGAACCCTATGCTAATGCGTAGCGATGGTAGTAGAACTGTAGGAATGACCGACAGGGACACGAAAACAATATATCTTGCTGATGATCTACGCGGAAAATTTCTTGACCGTGTGTTATGTCACGAATTATGTCATGCGTTTTGTCTTTCGTATAATGTATACATGGATATTGGCACCGAGGAAATTGTAGCAGACTTCTTGGCTACATACGGAAGAGAAGTGTTTGAAATAGCAGACAGACTATTGATTGAACTTATGGAGGTTGCATAATGGATAAAATTTCAGAACTCTTACAGTACGTGCACCGGACGAATCCGGAAATGACCAGGGAAAAGCTGATAGAAGAGTTGAGTAAAAGTGATTATGCTGCGCGGTCTTTGATTTTTACGAAAGAAAATTTTTTCCGCGTCCCAAAAAATATTTCGTAATTTTTTTGTACCCCCCTGGGGTAGCGTTTTAGGGTCAAGATTCCATTTTCACGGATTCTTAAAAACGTGTAACAAACATGCAATTATCTGCGACATTCCGCAAATAACACAAATACACCATATATTATGTTATATATAGATAATGCACTGATGATATTTGATAATATTGCCGGTCACAGGCAAACGCCAAAAGACGCTTGCCCGGCTTAGTTACAATCTAGCATAGACCGCTTTTTACCACTTGTCAAGATAGCATTTCCCATCGTACCGGCTGTAAGTGTGTGTTATGCGTTCCGGCTTTTGCGTGATCTGCAACCAATCGCCGCCACGTTGGGCGGTTATTTTGATTTTTGCAGACTCCACCCATTCCACACCCTCAAATTTTACATAGCCAAACAGCTTGCCGGATGCCACCGGATAGCCAAGAGCAGACACCCGGCGCATGATTTCCTTTTTTCCGATATATTCATATTTTCCCATATTTCCCACCTCCAGACGTTCCGCGCTCACTCATGCAGATATTTTTGCATCCGTCACGCGATAATTGGTTTACGATCAGCCACACTTGTAAATCTCCATACGCTACCCGGCGCACAGTTTGCCCGTTAAGGCTCGCTTTAATATCATAGATCATAGGCTTTTACACCTCCTTAGATTGTGTTTATTTGTCAATGTGCGCGTGAGAACCAGTTCTCACGGAATCCACGCCGCCGGAATCGAACCGACGCAAAGTCACCAGACACGCAGAAAGGGGCGGAAGAGTACCGCCCTAAAATCTATTTTGCTTTTTTAACCGATATAATACGATCGTCGGTTTTATCCTTTGGCGTTCCGTTGTCGCTGATCTTAACAATAACTTTCTGACCGTCTTTAAAGTGTGCGTCTGTGTCCGTGTCTGACATTTCCCAGATGTTCCCATCTGCGGTATAAATGTCAAATCCTTTCCCAGTCAGCCTTTCGCCGTCCTCGTAGGTATAGGTATAACTAAAATTGCGGACGGTTCCGCGCACTTTGTAGGTATGTGCTGTTTTTGCGGTTGCTGTAGCTGGTGCAATGTTTACAAGTGTCATTGTTGCTAATGTGATAGCTAATATTTTCTTTTTCATGGTTGTTTTCCTCCGTTTTTGTTTTTATGCACTCAAAATTGAGTAAAGCCGCCGCCGGTAGTGATCCGGCGTGCATTCTCTGCGTCGGCTATTTTAAAACCATATGTTTGCTGGTTCCACAAACGAGACAAAGCATTTTAAAATCAAGCTTTTCCAGCTTTTCTTTTGTGAAATAGTATTCATTCACTCTTTCTTGATTTTTTAATACTTCTTTAATCATGTTTGATCTGTCAAATTCTTTCATAAGTTCAATCAACCATCCTTTCATTGTGTGCCCTGTCTCATCAGTGCAGGTGGGGCAGTTCCTGCAGACCGCCACGCGGGCGGTTTCGACTATTTCACTTGTTCCGCAATCTGTGCATATATAGACGGTTTCGATTCGTCAACCTCTTTATAGATACATCCGCTATATGCTTTATTTGTTGACCCTTTGCAGGACCTTCCGAAGTTCTTGCAGTTGTAGCACATTGGGTTATACTCCAATGTTTCAATGGCTTTTCTGCGTGCCTTGCTTCTCTTTATCTGTTCATCTGTTACAACCATAATATATTTTTCCATGTTCAAAACCTCGATTTCGTTTTCTGGTCTACCATCATCAGAGCCGGGAGACCATCCCGCGGCTGACGCTCCAGATCGGAGCGTTTCGGCTAATCAAGAAATTTTTCAATTTCCTCATCCGTCATATTTTCAACTTTCTTTCGTGCCGGTATTGGGTTCATTTCCATTTCACCGACCAAGTAAGTAAATACAATACTTTCTAAGAATGTTCTTTCTTCTCTGCTCATACGTCTACCTCCTCAACATATTTTTCAAGATCACTTTCTGTTAAATTATCAGCTACTAAATTGTGATCCTGATTGTATAACTCATATTCATTTTCAACGGTTCCGAAAAAACCGTCGAACTGGTTGCATACGTAATAACCAGCTTTTTCTAATTTCTCAATGATTTCTTTCATTTCCACTACCTCCGTTTCCTTTGATGCTTGTATCATATCACTAATTTTAGTGATAGTCAATAGTAAATATCACTTTTTTTAGAAATATTTTTCTTGACTTTTCCTGATAGGAAAAGTATGATTGATTTAAGAAAATCTATATGGAAAGGAAGATACACAATGCTAAAATACAGATTTGATGTAGGGGACGCACTGGAGCGCATAGGTTTTAACTCTTACATGGCCAAAACAAGCGGCTTATTGAGCCAAGAAACACTCAAAAAAATAAAGAACGAGGATACCAATATAAACGCTAAAAGCATAAATAATCTTTGCTTACTTTTGGACATGCAACCCAAAGACATCTTTATATATGTAGAGAGTCCGGAAGATTTGGAACTAAAAAAGAAATTGCAAAAAAAATAAAATATCACTTGCAAAAGTGATATATGTGTGCTATAGTATAGTCAGATCAAGAAAACAGCACAGCGCCGAAAGGAGAACGACATATGAAAATAAAAGGAATCGGAACAATAAGCAAAGAGAAAGCAATGAGCATCCTAACTAGAGAGGGAAGAAAAGCCGTAAAAACTGGATTGATTACGACCGAAGAACTTGGCCAGATGTACAAGCTGGATCAGGTCGAAAAAGCATCAAAGGTCGGAAAGTATGGCGAAACTTTCCGGCAGTCTTACAAATGGGTTCCGGACGATCTGAAAGAAGAACTTACACCGGAACAGCTTGGAAGGCTCACAGATGCATTCCATGAGTGCTACGGAGCAGGAAAGAACGCATAAGAAAGAGGGGGAAGAAAAATGATTAAATGGAAAGCAACAAGCGTAAACGGACTTGTGGAATATGAGCAGGAAGCCGAAAATTTTAAGGAGCTTTTTGACGCTCTGGACGAAAGAGGAATAATTAGCGATCCAGATTTTCCACTTTATGATACGGCACTCTTGGAAAAGTATGGGAAATTGTTTAGCGATAATGACTTTAAAGACGAGAGTGGCGAACTTGATTACGAAAAAGTCGATAATTTTCTGGATGGAAAGAAATTGTCAGACATGGAACTGTATGAGTTAATACTCTCCAGGAACGGAGAAGCGTATTATCAAAAATTTATGAGAGAAACCGAAAACGGCATCGTTGAAATCGGGGAATCAGATTTTGATAAAACCGGCAAATACAAATATTAAAAATGCCGGTGGATAATCCACCGGCAACAGTCACGTAAATTTGGTTAGGTACTAAACCTAATCTTCCATAACTTACGTGATTAAGGATAGCATATAATAACTCAAAAGTCAAGAAAGAGAGGAAAATATCATGAAAAGAAATGATTTCAAAAAGATTATAAAAATTAGAAGCCAATGGCAATTTACAGGAGATAATTATAAGTTGCCAAGCGGTGAGCCGATTTCTGTATATGTTAGAAAATTGGTTGAATCACAGATGAATGTTGATAGCTTGGCAATATTGAAAAATGGGGATTTGTCTTTTGCGACCGGAGGAGAATGGAACGACACAACAAAAGAGTTTGAAGGTTATGTACTAATGCCAGCATTTCAGGAAAATGAGACTTGCGAGCTTGACGAAATGGAAAAACGTATTGACGCATTGGTTTACGAGTTGGTACAGAAACAATAAGAAAAGAAGCGGGAAAGATTAAACATCTAACCCGCTTCTTTTTCTGCATCATTCAAAATGCTATTGTTTCAATCCGTGATCTGGGGAATTGCTCCAGATACCACGCGCAGAGCATCCACTGCACGCGACGCAAAAACATAAATTAAATGCTTTGCTTTTACTAAAAAGACTATTGTTTCAATCCGTGGTCGCCGGGATCGCTGGCGGCACCACATCGGCAAGCATCCATGCCGTGCGACTTGTCTATATAGTACGCCTGCCAAGATCAAATGTCAAGAGTGTATTTCTAACAACGTTTCCGGGCGCGTCTTTCGATTTTTTAAAAGTTCAAAAATAAATCATAAATTATCTATAATATTTTTCTTAAATTTTTATAAACAAGGATAGTTGTATTAGGTTTTTGACAAGTCCGAAAATGATAGAATAGTATCAGTTTTTGCAAAAATCGTCTGACAATCGTCTGACATAACACGACACAATCGTCTGACGTCGCTTTTTCAGAACTATGTTCTCTTTCTCTATCTTTTTCTTAATCTTTTAAATTAATAATAATACACTTACTATAAAGCCTATAGGTTTATAGTAAGTGTATATCCGCATATGCGCGCGGCGTAAGTATATAATACCGCCGTAAAAATTAAGGCTTGACTTTAAACCCGGAAATAGTGTATACCAAAAGCAGAGAGATAAACAGAATTGGAGGTGTGAAAGCTATATGCAGGATATAGAGAGTGTAGATCTTACAACCCTTATAGTGGATCTAGGCACAGTACAGATATACACATCAACTGTGCAAGATTTAATAGACAACGCTTGTATAGAATTTCACATCGACGATCTGTTGAAAGCTGGTCAAAGGCAATGGAAAGCTGTTATGCAGTATGTAGGTATGCATTTATTCCCTGATACATCGGTACTAAAAGACAAGAGTCTAAAACCTCTTGGTAATGCAACTATACCGACTAACTGCAATAGATACGATAGAGAGGTATTATATAAACTTTGTGATTATTATATATATATCTCCAATGTTTACAGTAAGTTGGTAAGTACAGTAGCATTTAGTTATTTTTGTAATATACCGACAAACACAATGGATATATGGAGTACAGAAGAACCAAGTTCGTTGGCTTTCAAGATGTGGCAAAAATTGCAGCGATCACGCAAGGATTGTATACTAGATCGTGCGTATGACTCCAACAGCCCTGTAGGCACCATGTTCGTGGGCAATAACGAATTTGGCATGAACCAGCCCGGCATTGGCGATAATGCCACTCAAAGAAGGGCAATTACAGCGCAGGAGCTGCCAAGATTGGACG
>OGZA01000352.1_pt1 | contig 36518 bp, 25 predicted proteins | sample 1576591 | NCBI WGS metagenome assembly OGZA01 (sample SAMEA3541565, study PRJEB24748) | human gut metagenome | biome: human gut; feature: human-associated habitat; material: faeces | place: China | collected 2012
GTCATTTTTTCACGAATTATGTGCGCAATGTGTTATTATCTGCACTCCTATCAATCGCCGTCTTGCTTTACTCTATAGATGGCAAAAGGAAAAACTGTTCAATATTAGATTAGCTCATTTTGAAGCGACAAAGGAGGCGTGAGAAAATGGTTGAAATGATTAGGGATACACTGCGAAAGAAAAGAGATTATGAAGCAGAAAGGCGTTTCTTGCGCGATCGTTTCAATGATCACAGATACCAGCCGACTGCCAAACAGAAAACTTGCTTAGCATATCTGGATGAGCAGTTGCTGCGAATTGATACATGGCTGACGCTTCTATCAGAAGATGAATCCTATGTCATACAGCGTCATCTGATAGATGGTGTGGATATCCCGAGGATTGTCGTAGAATATCGCGAACGCTGGGGCGAAGGATTTGCAAAGACCGAACGGACAATCAAGACGTACCAGCGTAGAGCACTTGAAAAGATACAACGTTTTGAAGAAAAGACATATACCTTGATGAAAGAGTAATACTGAAAAAAACAGTTTAATTGATAACTTGAGTATGCTATACTATTTTATGGAGTTCAGAAAGTGTCAACCAAGGTTAATGCGAATGGTATACAGATATGAAAGGCTGCGTGTTTGCAGATGAAGAAGTCATTGATCAATGGTTTATGCGCCTTATAAATGTTACTAAATTATTAAAAACAAAAATATGGAATGGAACAAGATGTTATTTCGTTTAGAAAGTGTAAGAGAAAATTGGATGGGAGGAGTCGCAATGAAAGCATCATTTACTACAACAGTGTTAAGATTGATAATTACTATCTGCTTATTCACATCAGTTCCTTATGTAGTACATAGTGAGGCTATCACACAGCATTCTGCGGCGGAAGTGGAACGAGATATAAGTTACTCTTATGCGGAAATAATTGATATAAATTATCAAATCAGTGCAGCGCTAATTATTGCTGAACCTCTGAGTGATTGCCTCTATGTTTCGATTCGTGTTTCGTATGTAAATCCAGTAAATTATGCTTTTAATAGTTTTCACATTTATATCAACGATCAGGCGGCTCAAAAAATCCCTTTTATTGGTCAGTCATCAGCGGAGCAGAATACTCTTTCATTTGCGGCAGTATTCCATCTATCCGAGAGTAGAATAGACTCTCTGGAATTGATTCCTGTGATAGAGACACATAATGCAACATCTTTTGAGACAGAAGAACTATTGAGCGGCAGCATAAGTTTTGCGGATTTTGAAAGCTCAAAATAGAATATCATCTTTGCCTGTACATTAGTGCGTTTGACGGCACCTGTTTCTATAAGACGAAAGACTCGAATCCTCTTGAAAGAACGAAGAAAGTCCGCTGTGAATTGAAAGAAGGTTCATTCCGCAAGTGGCTGTTAGTTTACAGTGGAATCCGGCGATGTACAGAAATAGCAAAGGAAAGACTTGCACGCGCAGGTTTCTCTGTTTCTGCAGCACACAAGTCTTTCCGATCTGCTTGTATCGAATGCGCCGTGTACTAAACGGTACACACGATGCAGTGCGAGAATGTGGAGAGGCATCCCCTCCTACTTAGTTTTAGCCATATAGGTTAAAGAGCTTTTCTTTAGTTTTAGGGCCAGCCTTGCCATCGGCATCCAAATCGCTAAATGCCTGTTGAAATATTTTAGTGGCAGCAGAAGAATTGGAACCCCATTTTCCATCGGGAGCGATAGTATTGTGACCATTAGCCTCAAGCCACTTGTTGAGATCGGATTGAAAACGAAATACATTTCCACTATAGCTGTTGGAATTCACAAATGTATTATCGCCATATTTGTCCTGCCACGTGGCATAGCCAGATGAACTGCCACCACCAGAAAAGCTTTCATTAGATATGTACTGGGACATGACATAACCAACCTGAGCCTTGTTTCCGTCCCAATAGGTCTCATACCACTCGGAGGTATTGACAATCTTTCGAATAGGGATGACTTCGTTGTCATCAAAGCGCCCCCAATATTCATAGCCAGCCTGAGGCTGTTTTCTGCAATATAGTTTGCCGCCAGTTACCTTCCCCGTTCCCCAATCGCCAACAGGATTTGGATCGGTGGAACCGCCAGAAGATCCATTATAATTGGATTTCAAAATGGTTCCAGGGTAATAAAACCCAAGAATTTCCTGATAGGTTTTGTTTTGAGACGCTGCGGCATATTCTGCCCCATACTGGCTAAGTCCAACGCCATGCCCGCTTTTAGGTTGACCGGAGGCCTTAGTCCAAGAATCCGCTTTAGCAATCAAGTAAGGAATCGAACTGCCCCATTGTTGAGCCGCACTTACGCAAGTACCGCCGTTTGATTCAGAAAAGACTGCATCAATGATTTTACTGTTGTAGGTGAGCACTTCTCCAGATGTAGCTGCAATAGCGGCATCGGTGCGAGAATCAATCTTGCTGGTATGATAAGATTGATAGGCCGTTGTATCATCAATTGTTCGCTTGCCTGCACCGTGATAAATGCCGTATGTTCTGGCAGCTACTGCTTGAGCCTTAAGAGCTTCAGCATGCCAAGAGGGATAAACTTCGGAAGGAACAACGCCCCTTAGATACTCTTCAATATCCATCGTGATGATGGTGCCAACCGAAGTGTTATGGTAACTAGCGTTCTCGCTCCTCGTAAGTTTAATATTGATATTCATATTCATTTCCTCCACATTTCTTTTGAGTTATTTTGGCATTGGGTTGTTGGCCAACATTTCCTTTTGCCACCTATAGTGTAGTGCATCATTGCATAATTAGGGAGTGAAACGCTTATGCAATATCCGTGAAGGTTTAGGGAAAAAGTAGATCAATGTAAACTACCCAGTTCACGAAGTTTTAACATCAAAGAAAGAACCGCCACTCAAATCTTCTTTTGTTCGATTTTGCTTGCAAAAAGCTGAAAATAGCGACCAAATCCATGGGATGAATAGAAATTGGTAATTCGTTAGATATACTGAGGATCATTTTGAATAGGAGGACATAGCGTGAAAAAAGTGTTGCTAGTTTTGATTGCACTGGTGATGATTGTGGTTGACTGTGAAGACGCAAGCGCTAAGAATAATCTTCTGGAAGAATTGATTAACGTAGTAGGGAAAACATCAACCTCCGGTGATTTTGAGAGCGTCCGAGAAATATTGATTTCATTCGGTTATCAAGAAAGTGCTGATGAGGTAACATTTGGGGATAATGCTAATACATATGACGCGATTCTCAGTATCTGCGAGCAAGAATACGGTAGTTATTATGGATGGACAGTGTCTCAACGTTATCAGTTCGATTCGCTAATGGTGATGCTTGGACAACTTCCTTATTGCATCAACCTGAACCCTGAACAAGATAATGTTGATCAAAGCAGTGCTCTTGATATAGCCCTATCCGAAATAGTCCAACGCTATGGAGATATGTATAAATCAATTGACTTTGATGTGTCCGTTTCATATTGCGCAATTGAAGTTGGTAGCGTACAAGGAATGTGGTGCTTTGGAATTGAATTTTTGAACGGAGATGCTTTTTCTGTTCATGTGTTGCATGGCAATGTGATTCATTGCACTTACGAAAAGAGAATCAGTAATTTGGAGAGTGAGTATAATGAACTTTGTGACAAGAGAGGGGCTTTCTTTAAGTGGAATTTAAATGAGAAAGTAGAATATGCCAATTCGCTTCCAGACAAGTTGCTTATTGCACAAGCAAAGAACGAAACAAGTATGAGTTACGACGAACTTGTGGCTATTTCGCGATACGGCTTTACTATGCCGACGGATGAATCCTTGCAAGAAGAAGTAGTACGTTTGATTGCAATAGAGGCAGTTCAAGCAGAATATAATCTTTCTGCAGAGTGGCATGCTAATGCGGAGATATACTATTCATTCTTTTCTACAAGAAGTGGAGATCATGTATGGCGTGTTATCATATGGAATACAGGGAATAATGTTTTTCCTAGCGGCATAGTGGAAATGAATTCGAAAACAGGGGAAGTAATTAGAATAGAAAAAAACGGAACACAACCTCATGAGTATATTCCGTATTTGAATAGAATATAAAAACGGGGCGGTTGTTCACCGCCCCACTGATTGAAAATAGAATCAATCAGCATTTTCAGCCAAAGGCCAGCCACCATAACCGTAAGCAACGAAGCCCAAGCGTGCTTTGGTATGAGGACCAACCTTACCGTCGATATCACAACCAAGCCAAGCCTGCGCGTTTGCAACGGCCTTCTCAGTCCCGGAACCAAAGATGCCATCAACCGTTACAGTGAGGAGGGGTCGTCCTTCAATGGTAGAGAAATACTCGCGGGCAATCTTGTTCAGTGCAAGCTGAATATTGTGAATATCGCCATAGTCAGCATGCAGGTCGGAATGGCCGCGCTGGTAGATCGCGTTACCGAATGCTTCCATAGTATCAATCATTCGATACTTGTTTTTAGTTTGGTCGGTAATCGTGATGAATTCGTTCATCATATAACCAAGTTTCTGAAAACCATAGGCACACTGGCGCCATGCGGTACCATCAGAATCATAGTAGAGGCGGGTACCAACTTCGATCGTGCTACCATTAGCAACACGCATGAGGACAGCATCGTTGGTAGAGTACCAATCACGGATTGCGACCTGAGAAGCATTAGTTTTTGCCTTGTAACCGTAAGACATATTGTTTCTCCTTTTCGTTTGTTTTTAGCGTTAGTGTACTGGCCAGCTTCCCTTTCGCTAGTTACAGTATACCTGAGCACTCCGAAATATGGGAGTGCAAAGATAGTGAAAAGCAGGAGAAAATCCAAGGAAAAATGAGCGCAATGCTCTATAAAAAGATGACGTTGGGGAGGAAAACAATGAGGCATGGGGTGCGGTAAATTGTACTTGAAGTGATTATACCGACTTCCGGATATTTCTGGCAAGCAATGTTTGTGGCCCCCCACAAACCGTTTTGCTTGTTGGTGGCAGCGCCCCCAATCCCCTTTGAACGCATGATGAATCATGCGGCTGTGCGTTCGGTGAACGCTTTGGAGCAGGAGCAGCTCAGTGCTGCGCCTGTTCTTTTTCCGTGTTGCCGGTTCGATTCTCATTTCCTAAAATGCGATCCACGTTCGCCTTGGCCTTGAGCAATTCCCGCATTTCATCACGCGCTTGTCGGTACGCTGTGTAGTTCCTTTTCTTCTGTACCAGCAGTTCCGCGTATTCGCTTTGCAGCTTTTTGACCGTGGGCAGCTTTTGTAAGCCCTGCTCATCGAACGCTTTTTTCGCCGCTTTGTGGAGCAGAATATCCGGTTCATGCTCTGCAAGATACTTCTTGGAATACCCTGCCTTGCGGTAGGCGGCATATACATCCTTGGTTTTGACGTAGTTGATGATGTGCGTTTTCATCACGGCAATTTCGGCCATGCGTTTTTCCGCCGCCTGTATTCGGGCCGCAAGATCGTTGTATTTCGCTGTTGCGGATTCTGCCTTGGAAACCAAATTGCTGTACTGAAGGAGACCGTGTTCCGTCAGGTAATTCATCGTCTGCGCCATCTGCTTGAGGTTAAATATACTGGCCCAGCGCGCATAGCCAACGCCCTTCCCCTCGCACAATTTGCTTTGAATATCAATGAGCAGATTCAGCTTTTCAGGGGCAGGCGCGTGTACCTGTTTGCGCGGGCAATGCTGCTTCCTGCCCGCAAGAATGGCCAGCAGATCGTCCTTCGCATAGCCTTCGCCCAGCGTATCCAGACGGATGAATCGTTTCTGATCGGCATTGCGAAAGGCGGGATTTTTGCCTTGTTTGACCTCATAGCCTGCGTCATGCAGCAGCATGAGCAGCGCATCAAAGTCTGCGGGTTTCTGTTCAAGCGCATGGTCAATCGCCATGCACAGCCGTTCACGATGCGTCGGCGGTTTCTGGTCGCCCAGCCATTGATCGTAGCTTTTGCCATGCCTTTGCGGATGCTCTACAATGGAGTATCCGTTTTCAATGCAGATGGTATCGTTCAGCCGACGAATGGCCTTACTGCTGCCCCAGAAGTTGCAGAACTTGCGGTCGCAGTCCAGCGAAACGGAGTTCCAAATGATGTGATTATGGACGTGTTTTTTATCAATATGGGTACATACAATATAGGCATGATCGCCTTTAGTAAAACGCTGCGCCAATTCCTGTCCCAAACGATTGGCTTCCTCCGGCGTAATCTCTCCCGGCAGAAAGGACTGGCGGAGTTGATACGCAATGACGTCCCGTTTCTGTGTTCTGCCGGTAAGCGCACGGTATTCCTGCTTGGATAGCAGGAACTCGGCATCAACGGTTTCGGGATCACAAGCATAGGAAGATACCAGCACTCCGCCATCGGTTTTATCCGGATTCTTGGCATAATCCGTCCGCGCTTTCAGACACTGCGCGATGGTCTTTCCCTTGTTGACGTGCATGGGGATGATGCGCGTTGTGGCCATAAAGCACCTCCTGTTTTGCGACTGAAGTGTTTGAAATCAAAGAAAAAACGGTGCGACATTTATGCCGCACCGTATCACGAATGGTCTTAACAGAATACGAATCGCCACAGCCTGCCGCGCAGGTTGTCGAGGCCACACCACAGCCATTCGGCAGCCTTGGGCAGCCCGTAGGGACTTACGAGAAAAGCCAGCAACAGAACCATGCCGCCGTTCTTGGCATCGCCCGTTATGAACACCAACAGCGCAAACGTCCCCAGCAGGGAGGACGCAATCGCCAGCAGACGGGTAGATACAGCCATCATCAGTGCCAGTACGAATACAATGCCCGTCATGGCCAATACGATGGGCGCGAGGATGATTTTCACGGGCAGTTTGAGCAGTTTCATTTTCTTTCCTCCTCTCAGGGGTTCCAACTATGTCATACCGCATCCGGGTGAAGTTTGCAAGGATACGGCATAAGCCAAGCTATTTGATGGCGGCAAAGCGGGATAGAAGTTCTCGCATTTCTTCCCAAATCCGCTTTTGCTGTGCCTGCACCTCGGCCATATCCACTTCGTAGATACGCCCTGTTTCGTTCATGCGGCGAGCAATCTGATTTACGTTGTTGCTCATGCGCCGCAGCAGTGTTACCATTTCCTTGAGTTCAGGCACATCCAGTTTAAGAACATAACCGTCAATGGCCATCTTGCGCAGATAGGCCTCCCGATTGGTTGTGCCAAGCTGCTCCATTTTTTCCGCGACAAGCTGCAACTCCTGTTGGGTAAACCGCAGCTTGATGCCGATGGGACGCGACCGATTCTTCTGGCTCATCGTTCCTCCTCGTAGGTGCTTCTGTGCGGTGCGCTTCCCGCCTTGCACGGTACATTCAGCGCATTGTGAACAGAAGGTCTGTCCGTATGTTCTGCGGAGATTTCTTGTTCGGATGACGAGCGGTTCTCCATATTCAGGCTGGCGTCCAGTTCGGCAAGGCGAGCACTTTTCTGCTTCAGCTCGTCTGCCTGCGGGAACGGTTTGGCTACTTCCGCCTTGGCAGCTTCCATCTGATTATGCAGATTTTCAAGCTGGGCATGGGCACTGTCCAAACGCGAGGGAATGCTGTTCAGCGCATTTTCGATGCGGGTCAAATTGCCCCTCGCATCTGTACCCAGTTCTACGCGGTGAGACATTTCACCCCGCAAAGTGAGGATATACTGGCTTCCAAACGGTTCAAAATCAAGCTGCATCGCAAAACCCCGATAGCTGCCCAGCGGCATGGTTTTGTCCGCTACGGCGTCCTTGCAGGCGCTTAGAATGGCTTCGCCGGCCTTCTCCCTGTCCGTAAAGAACTTGCCGCGAAGCTCCATGCCGATGAAGTCTTTTCCCGGCAGCGGGTGTGCCGCAAGCGTCTGAATATCCTGTTGAAAGCCGCTAATGAAGCCGTTGTACCTTTCAATTTCCTGCGGAAAGTATCGAAGCAGTTGATCTTCCAGACGGTACTGCTTGCTTTGATGGTCAGCTTTCAGCAGCTTCAGGCGGGCAACGTTTACATCCAGATCCATCTTCTCCCTGATGCGGTCATCCCCCGCGCACAGCGCCTTAATCTCTGCATATGAGAGCGCCGTTTCGTCCACATCCTCGCAGGAGCGAACGGGTGATTTAGAGGTCATGATTTGGCTGATGAAACGCTGCTTGTTCTCCACCGTCTGCCAAAGGTAGGCGTCAAATGTCGATTCGGTGACATAGCGGTAAATATGCACATCCTTATTTTGATTGCCCTGCCGAACGATGCGCCCCGCCCGCTGCTCCAAATCGCCCGGTCGCCAAGGGCAATCAAGGTCGTGCGACGCAACAAGCCTGTCCTGTACATTCGTCCCTGCGCCCATTTTTGCCGTGCTGCCCATGAGAACGCGCACCTGTCCCGAACGCACCTTAGCAAACAACTCCTTCTTTTTCACCTCCGTATCCGCTGTGTGAATGAATGCAATTTCTTCTTTGGGGACACCCATCGCAATGAGTTTGCCGCGAATATCGTCATAGACATTGAACTCCGCTGCGTCCAGTCCTTTCGTTCCTTTGGGCGTGGAAATGTCACAGAATACCAACTGTGTCAGGCGTTCTGCCTGCCCGTCCTGCCAGATGCGATGGATGTTGTTCACACAGGCATTGACCTTGCTGGCCGGGTCATCGGGCAGCAAAGGATTGATAAGCCGCTGATCCAGTCCCAGCTTGCGCCCGTCGCTCGTAATCTTGAGCATGTTATCGACACTTGGATCAACGTTGCCGCTGTGTACTGCCGCTGCGCGTTCGGAGAGCGCCTGCACCATTGCTTTCTGATGCTCGGTGGGCTTGACTACCACCGTTTCGTAGTGCGCTTCGGGCGTGGGCAAATGCAGTTGATCGGCAGTCTTGATGTCCGCGACCTCCTTAAAGAGCGTCATCAATTCAGGCAAATTAAAGAACTTGGCGAACCTTGTTCTTGCGCGATAGCCTGTTCCTTCAGGCGCAAGCTCGATGGCCGTTGTGGTTTCACCGAAGGTAGACGCCCAGCAGTCGAAGTGGGTCATGTTGCTGCGTTTCAAGGCGCTGTACTGCAAATACCGCTGCATGGTGTACAGCTCTGTCATACTGTTGGAAACAGGCGTACCCGTGGCAAACACAACGCCGCGCCCGCCCGTCAATTCATCCATGTAGCGGCACTTGGCAAACATGTCGCTGGACTTCTGAGCATCGCTGGTAGATAGGCCGGCAACATTTCGCATCTTTGTCGCAAGGAACAGGTTCTTGTGGGAATGGGCTTCGTCCACATACAGGCGATCCACACCCAATTGCTCAAACGTGACCACATCGTCCTTCTTTTCTTCGGCTTGGAGCTTTTGCAGGCGGGCTTCCAACTGCTTGCGGGAACGCTCCAGTTGCTTGATGGAGAATTGCTCGCCGTGATTGCGTTTCAGCTCCCCGATACCGTCTAAAACGCTGTCAATCTGATCGCGCAGAATCCGTTCTTGACGCGCTGCGGAAATGGGAATCCGCTCAAACTGACTGTGACCGATGATAATGGCGTCGTAGTCGCCTGTGGCGATTCTGGCGCAGAATTTCTTGCGGTTGTGCTTCTCAAAGTCCTTTTTGGTGGTGACAAGAATCTGGGCAGAGGGGTAAAGCCGCAGAAATTCAGAAGCCCACTGTTCGGTTAAATGGTTTGGCACGACGAACATGCTTTTTTGACACAGCCCCAATCGCTTGCTCTCCATCGCAGCGGCGACCATCTCAAAGGTCTTGCCTGCGCCCACCTGATGTGCAAGCAACGTATTGCCGCCATAGAGAATGTGCGCCACGGCGTTTCGCTGATGCTCCCGCAGGGAGATCTCCGGGTTCATGCCCACAAAGGTGATGTGCTGTCCATCGTATTCACGGGGACGGATGGCGTTAAACTGCTCGTTATACTGGCTGACCAGCGTTTGCCGCCGTACTGCGTCCTTCCAAACCCACTCCCCAAAAGCATCCTTGATGGCCTGCTGCTTTTGCTGCGCCAGCGTGGTTTCCTTTTGGTTGAGCACACGGCGCTCCTTGCCGTCTGCATCCTGCACGGTATCATAGATGCGCACATCCCGCAGATTCAGGGTATCTTCCAGAATTCGATAGGCGCTGGCCCTCTGGGTGCCGTAGGTGACATAGGCGGCGACATTGCTGGAGGCAACCGCACTCTTGCCCGTGACATTCCATTCTGCGGTGTAGGGTGAGAAGTTCACAGAAATCGCCCTGCGCATGTAAACGGGCGTATCCAGCAGCTCGTACATGAAATCCTGAACATAGTCTTTGCTGATCCACGTTGCGCCCAGCCGTACATCAATTTCAGACGCTTCCAAATCCTTGGGTTGTGCTGCTTCCAATGCGGCAACGTTGGGAAAAAAGGAAGGATTGCTCTCGGCGGCGAGCTTCGCTTCCCGCAGCTTCTGCCGTACATTGCCGGACAGGTATTCGTCTGCGATCACATACTGCGCTGAGGTTCCGGGCAAACGGAAGATCACGCCGGAGAGATCGCTTGCAAGGGTTTCTTCGTCTTTACCCGTCAGTTGCGCCATGTACGGCAGATCTACCCGCGCATGTTCCGAAATGGAAACCGCCAGCGCTTCGGAAGCCGTGTCCACATGGTCAATGGTGCGCTGCTGCCGAATGGTACGCTTGGTGAAGATGTCGGCCTTTCGCTTGAGCTTCTGTTCGTCATCCAGCACTTCCAACGAGCAGAGCAGATAATAGGAAGAATCATCAGAGAACGCCAGCCGATTCGCCCGGTCGTTGATCAGTCCATACTTGGCGGTATAAGCGTCGTAAAGCGTATTCAGTTCCGCCTGTCTTGCCTGTATGGCATCATCGCCGTATTCGTTTAGCTGTTCATCGATCAGGGCATGCACACAGTCTCTTAAGGCAACCAGCCCCTTGACGCGTTCCTTGGCGGTGGCGTTCAGGTCGGGTCGAGCCATGCGGCTGTTCTCCCGGTAGTAGACCTCTCCGTCCACAACGGCATAGGAGTAGTTCTTCACATTCGGGTCGGCGGGGATGGATGTGTCGATGGCCTCGCCTTCGCCCAGCTCCGGCAGTTCCGCTTCCTGATAAGTGCCGCCAATGTGCTGCACCGCTTCATGCAGTTGGTCAGCCAGATTAGCCCCTTCGATGGGCAGTACCGTAAAGTCCTGATGCCCGTATTGCGTATGCGCAGCGGATTGTTCGCCCAGGACCATCTCCGGGTGGTCAACGAAGTAGCTGTTGATGGCAAAACCGTCTGCATTTTTGCTCAGGTGTACCCAGTCCGGTTCAATCTCTATGGGGCAGTCACGCTTTTGCAGGAAGATGATGTCCGATACAACCTCTGTGCCAGCATTGGCCTTGAAGGCATTGTTGGGCAGGCGGATTGCGCCCAACAGTTCCGCGCGCTGCGCAAGATAGCGGCGCACATCCGGCGATTGCTGATCCATGGTGTAGCGCGAGGTGACAAAGGCCACCACGCCGCCCGGACGCACCTGATCCAGCGCCTTGGCAAAAAAGTAGTTGTGAATAGAAAAACCGAGCTTGTTGTAAGCCCGGTCGTTGACTTGATAGTTGCCAAAGGGTACATTGCCGATGGCCAGATCGAAGAAGTCCTTCCTGTCCGTCGTTTCAAAACCTGCCACGGTGATATGCGCCTTGGGATAAAGCTGTTTGGCGATTCGGCCCGTGATGCTGTCCAGTTCCACACCGTACAGGCGGCTGTCCTGCATCGACTCCGGCAGCATGCCGAAGAAGTTGCCCACGCCCATCGAAGGTTCAAGGATGTTCCCCGTGGTGAAGCCCATATTGGCTACGGCTTCGTAGATGGCACGGATTACCGTAGGACTGGTGTAGTGTGCGTTGAGTGTAGATGCGCGGGCTGCTTCATACTCATCCTGAGAAAGAACAGAGCGCAGCGCCTGAAACTCGTCCGTCCATGCTGCGTTGTTCGCGTCAAAGGCTTCCGGCAAGCCGCCCCAGCCCACATAGCGGGACAGCGTTTCCTGTTCATCGGGCGTGGCCTGCCGCTTTTCCTGTTCCAGCGCCATCAGCAGACGGATAGCGTCCATGTTCATGCGGTACTTGGCTTTTGCACCGCCTTCGCCCAGATGCTCGTCCGTAATTCGGTAGTTTGCCGCAGGCTCAGCAGTTGGTGCTATACGGCTTATTTCTTCAGAGATGGTTGTTTCTTCCGAAACGGTCAGCCTTTTCGTCTGTTCCTGCGCTTTTGAATCCGGATAGTCTCCGAAAACTCGCAGGTATTTCCTTTCGCTTAGATCATAGACCGCCGAACCGTCATATCTGAATCCGTCTGCTTCCATCGTGCCGTTCACATAGCCCTGCGCAGCTTTCTCTGCTTCTTCCAGCGTGGGATAGTCCAGCTTATCATCAAAGCCATTTTCAAAGTGATGATAGGCGACCACAAGATACGGCTTTGCGACCCGAACCTCAGTGCTTTCGGTGCCTGCCGGGGCTTCGGCTATTTCAGGCACAGGCAGGGATACATCCTCCGGTTCATCCATTGCCTCTGTGATGTCCGCCTCCTGATGCGCGGCCTTGCTTTCCTGCCGCTGCATCTTTTCCTGCTCCGTCAGATAGCGGTCCTTGCGTATGAGTTCTCCAATTCGCTTCGCAACGGCAGTCCAGCTTAACTGTATATCGGGGCATCCCTTTTTTTGCAGCTTCATGCCTTTGCCGTCGTAGCCAATCCAGCTTCCATTGCTTCCGGAAAGCGCATGGGAGCGTCCGCCTATTCCGTATTCGTTTTTGAGAAAGTCCGCCTGTTCTTTGGGCGTATGCGGCTGCGTAAAGAGAGTAGAAATACGGTTCTTTCCGCCTTCGACGCTGCTGCCTCTGCCCAAAGCGACGTCCACTTCATCTTGGGTGATGAACTCGTTTACCCACGGAATATCGGTCATTTGCGTGGCATATTCCCGCCGGGGCAGGGATAGATCGTTCAAACGATCCCGCAATTCAGCAGGGCGATGATTGTGGAAGCGCAACAGCGTTCTGTCTGCCCTGTATGCGGCTACAAGCTGCCGCATTTCATCCGCAAGGGCAGCGACATACTGAGAATCAGCCAGCCGGGAAGCGAGATATTCCGTATCTTGCGGAAAACCGCCTGTGGCTCTTGTAACGCTGGACAAGAAGCCCTGTTCATGGGTCTCGGCAGCAAAATCTTGCTTGAGATACCATATACTTTCAGCAAGCCGCTTCCGTTCATAACCGGGTGCTTCCGCCAGTTCCACGTTTGTGGCATAGTCACCATTGCTCAATAGTTCCTGAATACGGCCGGCAGCATCCTGCCAAGAAAGAACCTGTGCATGGCGGGCATAGCGTGCAGAATCATCCGACGCCAAGTGAATGCCATCCTCTGCGTACCACGCGGCAATGGAGCGCTTGTCCGTGCGCACCCCGTTGCCGCCGCGGAAGGTCTTTTGCAGGAATGCCGCCTGCTCATCCACGCTTTTCTCCTTCATGAAGAAAGCGACGATGGGCAAGCGACCGCCGTCCGCATTGCCGCCAAGGCGCAGCACATGATCGATTTCCTCCTGAGAAAAGGAAAAAGCGAAGGGCGTGGAAACCACGCTCTCCGCCATGCTGATTTGTTCCGCTTCTGAAAGAAACAGGCTTTCTTCGGAAGCGTCAAGGAAGTTTAGCTGTACACCAGCTCCGTCAGCAGCACTTCTTCCGCCTGCGCTTTCAGCGCGTTCATCTGCTGCGTCCAGGCCATCGGACTTTTTTCCTTCAGGCTCTCGGTTACGCCCGTTAGCATCGCCAGCTCGGTCATCATCTGCTCCAAGCGGCTGTTCGCCGTGCGGTCGATCTCCCTCAGATGGCTGTCCAACTTCCCGGTCAGCAGCAGATTGTTCCACAGGATCGGGCGATGCTCCTTCAGATAGGTCTTGCGCATCCTGCCGTATTTCCCCAGAGGCGGAAGCTCCTGCGAATTTAGGCTCAGATTCGGAATCAGATAATCCCCGCTGCGTTTGTAGGTCAGTTCGCTCATATCCATCCATCCTTTCTGCGCTGTGAGCGCGGTCGAAGTCTTTAACGGTTCTTTCAATCTGGCGCAGCATTTGCCCGCTGATTTCGCTCACCGCTGTGCCCAGCACGGTCGTGGCTTCACGCGTGTTCCATTCGAACACGGGAATGAAATCTTCCTGCGTGAACCGCTTTTGCGGTTCCAAGCCGCAGCGTTCCAGCAGGGTGTAGGTGATGCTGATGCCCGCGGCCTGTCTGAAACAGCTTCCTACCGCAAGTTCATCATAGCCCTCCATAAAGGAACCGTCAACGATACCGAGAATGTCAACGCGGTGTTCCTGCCAGTAAAGATCAGACAGACGCAGAGCAATCTGCTCCACCTGACGCTCCAGACCGCCGGCGGGCGCGGTATCATAGGTGCTTTGCAGCGCATCCATGATGGGCAGGGTATGGTGCCTTTCCATCTGCCAGAGATTCATGGGTGGCGACCGTCTGGTTGTGCCGGTATCCGCCACATCAAAAACATAATGCAGGGCAACCGTGTCCCCGCTGCTGTCCAGCAGCGCAATACCCTTGGAACCGCGCCGCACATATCGGCTCATCTTCTGATTCCATACTTCGTAAGGCGCGCAGGCCGTGGCGGCAGGGCGCTGAGCGTGAATCATGAGCTGGTCGTTGTAGGCGTATTTGTACATTCGTGCAGCGGTGGATAGAAACGCCGTCCATGTTTCATGGCTGTGCATGATGGCCCGCGTCGTATCCTCTGCCAGTTGTACATAGGTAGTCAGCTTGTCAGGCATGGAAATCCTCCTCTGTGAAACAGTTCAGTATATTCGGCGTCCGTCATCAGGCGAAGTTTGCTGATGGCGGATTCAGCCATGGTGCGGAGTTCTTGCTCCTCGTCGGTCAGTTCGCCCATCATATCCCGAAGCTGTGCAAGCGTCCCAGCTCTTGAACCGGCATCGTAGATGCACAGCAGAATTTGCTCCTGCGTGGTAAAGATCAGCATGGCAGATCACCTGCTTTCGCCGCGTGAAGGATGAGCGGGTTTATGCTGGCCGGGTTTGCAGGGCGTATGAAGCTGCTCTGCGACAGATGGGCGCACATCTTCCGGTTCTTTCTTGCCGTTGTTGATGATGCCATCGATCATCGAATCGTCATCTTCCAAGAGCATTTCCGCATTGCGCAGGGCGTTCGCCGGCAGAAAATCATCCAGCTCCCGAAAGCCGACGCGATCCACATAGTACGTTTGAATGTTCCCGTCTCTTTTCAGCGCGACCACATCGCTGACAGATAAGCTGTGTCCCGTATAGTCGCGGGGATACGCCATATGAAAGCGGTAGTACAGATCGTCCAGAATCGCCGCAGGCTCTTGCTCCGGATTGTCCAGCCCATCGGTATAAACAAGAATATAGCGATGGTGTTCCACCGCCTGTTTGTCCTTGCGTAACTGCTCCAACGGGGCAAAGAGGAAATGCCTGTTTTCTTCTATTTCGCGCAGTTGATAGATCGCGTATGCGTCTGTCGGACTATTTAGGAAAGCTCTTTCCAGCCCGTAGCTTTGTACTTGCTGCTGAAGGTCGATTTGCGCAAGACGTTCTTCTTCCGTCAATCGTTCGGGATAGGCAGAAAGCTCAAATTCCCGGAGAGAACAATGCTCGTCCTTGAATCTCAAGCGGCGTCTGATGTCGATATATCCCTGTTCGGGCAACGGAATCGGCTGCGCAGTGATGATTGTTCCTGCATGATTGACCACCACATGCTTTTCCAGTGTCACAGGGCGGGTGAAGTCGTAATCCGACCCGCGCAGGTCATAGGCATACAGCCCCTGCGGAAGGGTACTGCGATGAATCCGTTCTTCCACATACAGTGCTTTCTTGCCTAAAAGGGTCACTTGTTCGCAGCGTTTAGGAAAATTCGTTATGTGTTCCATATTCAGTCCTCCTCAAAAGAAAAGCACCCCCGCATGGTTGATGGAAAACCATGCAGGGGGTGCAGCGGTACTCAACGATGGCTAAACTCCAGAGAAAAGCGCACGCCTTTGCTACTGTCCATGATGATCGTGGCATCATATTGCTTTCCTGTTTTTTGAGAGCGCAGGTTCTTCATGTGAACCCGCCCATCACGAAGCAGCGCCGAGATCATCCGCGCATCAAGTTTAATTCCTCTGGCGGCAAAGAATGAATGGTCCTTCCAAATTCCGAACCGGCAGGCATGACTGCTGCAAAAGAATCCCTTGGGCGTTTCCGTGACAGCCATCCCGCACAGAGGACACGCCCCGACGCTCACCCGCTCGGAAGGAAAGAGCGCCGGCGCGCCCTTCACAGGTTTTGCCGTTTTCAGCAAATGCACAATCATCTCCTGAATATCCTGAAGAAACGCTTCGGGATCGGCTTCGCCGCGCTCGATCTGCTTCAGGCGCTGCTCCCACTCGGCAGTCAGCAAAGGAGATTGCAGCATTTCCGGAAGAATGGTGATCAGCGCTTTCCCCTTCGTCGTGGGCAGCAGATGCTTCGTTCGCTTATCGCCTTTGCGCTCTGCAAAGCCCGTTTGGATCAGCTTTTCAAGGATGCCTGCGCGGGTGGCAGGGGTTCCGAGTCCCTTGTGTTCAGCGTCATCCGGTGCGTCCTTTGCGCCTGCGGCTTCCATGGCGGAGAGCAGGCTATCCTCGGTGTGGTGCTTGGGCGGTGTTGTTTTTCCTTCCTTCAGCTTGGTCATAACGGGCGAAAGCGTCTGGCCGACCGCCAGCGCAGGAATGGGATAGTCCTTTTCCACTTGTTCTTGGTTGATTCTTCCGCCCATGCTGCCGCTGAACGTGGCTTCGGGAATCTTCCAGCCCATCTGCACAACAGTTTTGCCTTTCCCGGTAAACGTGACGTTTTCACATTCCAGCGTGACGGTCGTTTCATCGTACACATAATCATCGCCCACGGCACAGAGCAGCCTGACAGCAACCAAAGTGAGAATATCGCGTTCGCCTGCCGGGAGTGCCATGAGGTCGGAGTGGGGCATGGACTTCGTGGGAAGGAGTGCATGATGATCTGTCACCTTGCTATCGTTGATGACCCGTTCGGCGTTCATCGCCAGATTCAGCCCCGCAGTGAAGGGAAACGCACCCGAAACCGCTTGAACGAGATTGGGAAGCGATACTGCCATATCGCCGGTCAGAAAACGGCTGTCCGTGCGCGGGTAGGTCAGCAGACGCTTTTCGTACAATGCCTGCGCATAATCCAGCGTCTGCTGGGCTGTATAGCCAAAGAGACGGTTGGCTTCACGCTGCAGGGAGGTCAGATCGTACAGCGCGGGCGGCTTTTCTGTTTTTCGCTTCTTATCGATGTTCTTTACGACAGCGGTTTTCAGATTGCATTGCTGTGCAATGCGCTCTGCATCGGCTTTCTCCTTCATACGTGGAGTAGTGGCCAATAGACTGCAGCTCATTTGCACCGTGTAAAACGGTTCAGACTGGAAGAACGCAATCTCCGCCTCTCGCTGCACGATGAGTGCCAGCGTAGGTGACATGACGCGCCCTACATTCAGGGTTGTACCATAGAGCAACGAAAAAAGGCGGGTGGCGTTGATGCCCACCAGCCAGTCGGCCTGTGCGCGGCAGAGCGCTGCGCGGTACAGGTTGTCGTAATCGCGTCCATCACGAAGGGCGCGGAAGCCTTCATGGATAGCGCTTTCCTCAAGGGACGAAATCCAGAGCCGCTTGACGGGCTTTTGACAGCCAGCCTTTTCATAGACCAGCCTGAAAATCAGTTCGCCTTCGCGGCCTGCATCGGTTGCGCATACCACCGTGTCCACGGTCGGGTCGTGCATCAGGCGTTTCAGCACCTCAAACTGCTTGCGTGTGCTGTCGCAGACCATGGTTGCCCAAGGATTGGGCAGGAGGGGCAAGTCCTCCCAGCGCCATTTGGCATAGCGGGCATCGTACAAATGGGGATGCGCCAGCTCCACCAAATGTCCCAGACACCAGCTAATGATGCAGTCTGCACCAAGCATGTAGCCGCCTTTCGTTTCAGTGACACCCAGGGCGGCGGCAATGCTCTGAGCCACGCTGGGCTTTTCGGTGATGATGAGGGTATGTGTGTTCAATTCGTTCTCTCCTTCAGACGGATGCCTGTCCGCATGATACAGACAGGCATCCAATGTACTTTAGTTGGTTACAAACTGTTACCGACTCAGGAATCGGATTCTGTTTCTTCCTCGTCTTCCTCAAATTCATAATCATCCTCGTCCAATTCGCGTCTGCCAGCCGTGCCGTCCTTACGCTGCTTGATAAACCAGAAGCCTGCGCCGCCCATCGCAACTAACCCAATGACCAGCAGCAAAGCGGAAGTCATGTTTTTCGGATCGTCATCCGCGATAGGGATGGGCGTAGCCTGCGGAGCGGTTGTCGGTTCAGGCGTAACATACACAATCTGCGGCGTGGGCGTAGGAACAGGACGATCATCCCCAATGACCGAGAGCAGGTCGTAATCGTCCACGAGGTTCAGAAAATAGGTTTCGTAGATGTCATTGTCCGCATCAATCGGCTTGTCGTAGTCGATGACCATGTAGTAAGTCTCGCCGGACTTACTCTGCACGGTAATAAACTGTTTGTTGGTAGATGCAGAGTAGAGCATGTCCATGGTCTGCATATTGCCTTCCTGACGATACGGCTGACCGGGACCAAGCGGAACATAGACCGTTTCCGGAGCGGACGTTGGCGCAATATAAGGAATGGCGGTCGGAATGGACGTAGGCACGGGCGTCTGAACAAGAAGGATGGTGGGAATGGGCGTAGATGTGACAGTCGGCGCTGTGGTTGCACTGCTTTGCCCGCCGCCGGACGGCTTCTTGGTGGGCTTGGCCGTGGCCTGCGGTTTTTTCGTCGGCTTCGGTTTATCGGTGGGCTTGGGCGTGGGCGCTGTGTAGTAGGGGTTATCCAGTGTAACAGGTTTGGAGAAGTTCCCTGCGTAATCGTAGGCGCGAACGGCCAACTGTTTGTAAGCAAGAAGCGGTTCTTCCATCAGAATATCCAGCTTGCCGTCAATCAGCGTAGTAAACAGCAGACTGTTCACCTGAATCCCCGCAACGCCCGAAAGATCATCCGCAGCTTCTACATGAAGCAGCAGTTCACGAAAGCCCGCGGTGACTTCCGGGGCAATTCTGTCAAACAGACGAATGTCCTCAACCGTGTCGAAGTATGCATCGTCTGAGGCAAACAGGCGCACCGTCATTTTTGCGTTTTGCGTCATGGAAATGTCCGTGTAGTCGTAATCGTCGTAACGGTAGATGTTCTCCCTGACTTCAGTCCATTCGCCGTTATCCAGCCTGTACAGAAGCCGTTCCCAGCGGCTATCGTCCTTGGGCGTAATCTTGATACGCACATTGGCACTTGGGGCATTGCGCCACCCGCTGGGCGTTTGAATCTTTACATCAAACAGTTCCTTCGGATTGACCACAGGTTCTTCCGTGGGCGCTGCGGTCGGCTCAGTAGTAGGCGCTTCCGTAGGCTGCTGTGTTGGCTCGGTTGTTGGTTCTTCCGTGGGTTGCTGCGTCGGTTCGGTGGTTGGTTCTTCCGTAGGCTGCTGCGTCGGTTCCGTGGTGGGTTCTTCGGTAGGCTTCTGCGTGGGTTCTGTGATGGGTTCCGTAGTCGGGTTGCCTGTTTCGGGCAATTCTTCTTCCGTTTCTTCCTCCAAGCCCATGAAGTAGATCGGATCATCCAGAATCACCGTACCCTCGACTTCATCCAGCCAGTAGGTAGTATCGTCATCATCTATCACCGGCAGTTCCTCGCCGTATGCCACTCCTGCCAAAGACAGAAGCATCGTCAGCACGCTCACAAGTGCCCAGCCCTTAATCATGGCTTTCATACGTCATGTCCTCCTCATTCGCTTCGCGGTTCTCATTCATAGGAAAAGGGACTTCGCCTTTGCGAAGCCCCTCCATTACGCGCTGAAGATTTTCAAGCGTCACGGGATAGCTCCTGATCAGCGCGACGATTTCCGTGTTTTCCTCCTCGGTAATGACCTTGGCAAGCGCTTCGTTGCGCGCCTGAATTTTTGCAATCTGTGCCAGATTGTGTTCATACTCCTGCTTGTGCAGCGCAAGGTTGGAGCGGTTCGAACTTCGGGGTTTTCGCATGGTCAATCATCCTTTCTCAATGCTCATACAAGCGGCCATACCCCAGAAAATGCTGCTGCCAATAACTATCGGTCAGGTCTGCATAAGAACAGGGGTTTCCGCAATGCACCATCATGTTGTTGCCTACATACAATCCGCAATGGGTTACGCCGTCGTTGCCGTCCGCATCTTCGCCCAGTGTGCCGGTAAAGAAGATGACATCGCCGGGTTTCGCCTCGCCGGGGCTGATGTGCCGGCTTCTGCCATACAGCCCTGTCGCGCCCATGTGGCCGATGCTGTCCACACCTGTTTCGGTGAACAACCATGAGACGAAACCCGAACAGTCAAACGATGTGTCGGGGGTGTAGCCGCCCCACACATAGGGATAGCCCAATCGCTTATTCGCTTCTTCCACCAGCTTCGCAAACTGCGGGTCGGCGTCCAGCAATTCCTGCGGCACATCATACCTGAGCGGGTCTTTGAGCTTTGACGCATAGGGATTTCCTGCAAACAGGTCGGGCATGTTGCCCAGCGTGGACATGTACAGGGCGTATAAGCCCATCTTTTCGCGGCTCATGATGTACACAGGCGCATGGGACAGGTTCTTGTTTTTGAGCGTAACGGTGCAGATGGAATAGGGATAAGGGACTTCTTCTTCGTAGGTATAAGTTTCCGTCCGCGTTTCGCCGTTTACAGGATCGGTGACGATGCGCGTGCCCTCCCGCCGTTCGGTACGATAACGGGTTTCCGTCGCAATGGTTTCCGTTTTCTCATACTGCCAGCGAAAGAGCATTTCCAATGTTCCATACACATCGTCAATCGTCCATTGTTCACCGCCGTGATACGCAGAAATGATGGCAATCAGCGCATAGGGGTCGTGCCAGATATCCTGCGCTTGAACGACATACTCGTCATGACCGGAGTGGCGGCTTTCATAATGCGCCATCTCATCCTGCAGTTCCCTTTCCATCTGCTGATAAGCGCGTTCAACCGCTTTGATGTCCGCTTCTTCCGCAGGGTACGTTCCCATCACAAAGGCTTGCATCCCTGCTTCCAGAAGCGGAGCGCATGAGGACATGGCGTTGAGAAGAAAGCCCAGCATAGCAACCAATGCAAGCACGAGATAAACGTGCTTCTTCTTGCCCGCAAAGGGCTTGAGTCTTCTTCTGACCGCTTTGCTTGCAGCATTGCCCGAAAGCGAAGCGCTGTGTCCCGCCTTGGCAGCGATATACTCGCGTTTGATACGCTGACGCTGATAAAGGCGGGACAGCGGATTGCTGCTTCCTGTCTGCGATGCTTCCTGCTTCTTTTGCAGAAAATCCACGTTGGCGCGATCCAAACGCTTTTCTGCTTTTTCAAGCTGATGCCGGTCATGCCTGAGCTTGCTGCGGCGCACATGGCTGACGGTACGAAACGCCTTTTCGCCGCCTTGCTCGGTGGCATGCGCGGCCTGAAGCCCGGTATTGTCCTCCTCATGCTTGCTGATCTCCCGATGCAGTTTCTTCCGAACGACTGAGCCTGCCGTCTGACGGATGACACCGTGCTTGGGGGATGTGGTGGACGGAGAGGGTTCAGCCTCAAAGTGCAGCCGATGAACCAGCGGCTTACCGGGCGCATCGTCTGCTTTGTAAACGCTGCGGTCCGCTTTTTCAGCGGGTGTGCCGCGTACATCGTCGGGTGTCAGGCGGTGCTTGGTCTGCTCCTTTCGCAGTCGGGCTTTCATAGCGTCCCGCTTGTCTGACGCACGCTCTGCCTTGGCAATGGGCTTTTCCGGCTCCACATTGCTTCGTTCTTCTTCGGTGAATCTCAGTCGGGGGACGGGCTTTCTCTTGGAATCTTTCATGAATCTACCCCTTCACGACACTTTTCTTTTGCTTCGGGGTGCGCGGCAAACCACTTTTGAAAATCCCGCTCCATTTGTTCATCCGCAAGCCCTGCCACCTTACAGGCGGAGAGAAACAGCAGTACCAGGAACACGGAAAACAGCACCAGCAGAATCAAAAATACCTTCATGCAATCACCAGCCTCCCGAAAGCAGCGTCATCTGCCGCTTGGCATGCAGCAATGCACAGCAGACCATCATCAGAAAAATCATCGGAATGAGCAGAATGGTAATCAGAATGACCGGCATCATACGGCGTTCACTCCTTCCTCAACAGCCTCGTTCGGTTTGGTACTCATGATGCGGTAGAGCATGGTATCCTTCGGGAAGTGGTCAACAAAGGGAATCATCACGCTGCCAAAGATGAGCAGCCCTTCGCCGGGACCAACCTGAGTGATGTGCGCCAACTGGTGCTTTGAAATGTTCAGGCGCTTGGCCAAGATCTCGCGGTCGCCGGGAGCCTGATCCAACAGCATAATGAAGTTGCTGTTCTCAAAGATGGATTCGACTTCACGGCTGGCCAGCAAATCCTTCACGTTTTGGGTAATACCCGTCGGAATGCCGCCCCACTTCCTAAAACGCTTCCAGATCTCCACGCTGTATGCCGCGGTCTGCGCTTCACGCAGCAGCAGATGAAATTCGTCTACATAGTAGCGCGTAGTCTTGTGGGCAGCGCGGTTGATGGTCACGCGGTTCCACACCTGATCCTGTACGACAAGCATCCCGATTTTCTTGAGCTGCTGCCCGAGCTGTTTGATGTCGTAGCAGACCATGCGGTTGTTCAATTCCACGTTGGTACGATGATTGAACACGTTGAGGGAGCCTGTCACATACAGTTCCAGCGCGGTTGCCACGTTTTCCGCCTCCGGTTCTGTCATCCTGCGCAGCTCGTCGTACAGATCTCCCAGAATCGGCATCTTTTCCGGCATGGGGTCTGCGAGGTATTCCCGATACACGTTCTGCACAGCGCGGTCGATCAGGCTCTTTTCCTTTGCGCTCAATCCGTCGCGCCCGCCTACAATCAGCTCGCACAGCGACAGAATGAAGTCGGACTTGAGTGCCAGCGGTTCGTCCTCGTCGGAGTAATTGAGATTGATGTCCATCGGGTTGATGTGATCATTGCTGGTGGGCGAAATGCGGATGACCTGTCCTTGTAGCATTTGTACCAGAGGGTAATACTCGCTCTCTGGATCGCAGATGATAACGTCATCCTGCGTCAGCAGAAAGCAGTTGAGCATTTCCCGCTTGCCTGCAAACGATTTGCCCGAACCGGGCTTGCCGAGAATGATGCCGTTCGCGTTGTTCAGGTCGGTGCGGCTGGCCATGATGATGTTGTTCGACAGGGCATTGAGGCCATAGTAAAGCGCGTTGGGCCCCGGCTGGAACAGCTCCTGCGTGGTGAAAGGAACGAAAATGCCCGTGGACGAGGTGGTCAGCCCGCGCTGGATTTCAACCTGATTGATACCCAGCGGCAAGGACGACGCCAATCCTTCCTCCTGCTGAAAATCCAGTGTGACCAGATGGCAGCTCTTTTCCTGCGCCAAACTGCGAAGCTGCAGCAGATTATTTTCCATCTGCTTGCGGGTGTCCGCCGTGGTCATAATGAGAAAAGTCACCATGAACAGATGCTCGTCATGGCTTTCCAGCGATTGAAGCAGCTTTTTTACGTCCACACCGTAGGCTTCCAGACTGCTGGGCAGGATGTCGATGTCGTAGCCGGAGCGCACGGCCTTTTTCTGCTCGTCGATTTTGGTCTTGTCCAAGTCGGTCACTTTGCGCTTGACCATTTTCAGTGCTTCGGCATGATCGACAGCCTGAATGTGCAGGGATACGACCATGCCGGAGTCCAGCTCCAGCAGTTCCGCCAGCACGCGGTCGGACAGTTCCGCCGCGTTGATTTGCAGCATGCAGACCGTGGCCAGCTTTCTGCCCATGGTGAATTGCCGCCCGCTGCGAAACTCAAAGCTGCCGGGCGCAATGAAGTCTTTGGTGCTAAGTCCTGTAAGCGGGAGCCAGCACCAATCAAACTGAAAGGCTTCATTGGGATCGTCCATGTGGAGGATACCGTGCAGCAGTTTTAGCCTGTCGTACCCATCCAGCGGTTCTGCGCGAACCCCCAGGCGCTTGAAACGCATGAGCAAATCCAGCTCGATACGCTCCAGCCGTGGCTTGGCGGTCTTGATGCCGTCCGCTTCGATTCCAAAGGTAACGTATTTTGCCTTGTTCAGTCCGTGGCTGCCCTTGGCTGTCTGATTTTGCAGCATCAGCGAATACTCCTCGCGGATGCTGTCAAACGCATCGCCCTGCATGGGAATGATGATGTGCTGTTCAACAGACGCTTCGCCGGACGGAAGATTGACGAAGGAGAACTGCACATGGATACCGGGCGCAAATGAGTTGAGAATATCGCACCAGCCGTCGAAGATGGCTTCCTGATCTTCCGTCTGAGCCAGTTGGTAGTTGATGTCGTAAAAGCGCACGGTCTTGGTGTAATGGGTATCATCCACGCGGCAGATGCCGTCAGGGTACATGCGCTGATACGGGATGGTCTGCTGGGCGCTGTGCGGCATGCGCTCGTTCTTTTTTGCCTGTTTCATCAGCTCGGCAAGCTGCTTTTTTTCAACCCTTGAGAGCTTCAGCTTGGGCTTCTTTTTATCCTTTGCGGTGCTTTTTCTGAACAATGCGGGATACCTCCTGTTCGTATTGAATCTGCCGCGTGATGGCGGCGTAGAGATTGTCGGTCTTGTATGGGCGGCGTTTGGGACGCACAAAGCGGCTCTGGATGTAATGATGCAGCACCTTTTCAAGCGGCTGACCATTCTTTTCATACATGCCCAGCAGGAAGAACGGAAGCATAACGGCGATCATGGACAGCACCGCTCCGCTTCCGGGCAGCCGCTCTCTGAGCAAAAAGAAAAGCGGCAATCCAACCAGGACGCCGCCGCCAAAGCAAATGAGTTGTCGTTTGGTCAGGTTAAAAACCACTTTGGTTTTGACCTGAGCTAAGTCTTTCGGAACGGGGACAAAAGCCATACCATCATTCCTTCCTGTTAATGCGCATTGAAGATACTGCGCGCCAGACTGCTGGTCTTAAACAGCGTGAAGCATAGCAACACCGTGTAGCCGATGCACGTCCAGATGGCCTTGATCACATCCGTATCGACGGAAATAGTCTGCACCAGTACCGCGTACACCGCCACGCAGATGATGATGAGAAACGCCTGGAAGCCCAGAGCGAACAGGCTGCGCAGATAGTTTTGACCCATCTGGCCCCATTCGCGGTTGCTCATGGTCGCCATGGGGATGGGTGCAATGGATGTCACAAGATAGATTTCGATCATGCGCCCATACACGATCACAAAGATGCAGATGGTCAAGACCCATGAGATTATTCCAACCAGCAAGCTCTGGAACCATAAGCTGAACAGCGGTCCGATTTCCATTTCCATGAGCCGCGCTTCCATGTTGGTCACGACGCTGGACAGATCCATGTCGGTGTTTGACACAATGACGCCCGCCGCGTTATTGACCACATGCTGCGCCACATCAAAAACCGCCATAACGATGTTCCATGTGTTGGTGACAATCGTGACGGCCACAAAGGTTTTGAAAATCCACTTGAAGAACATGAATGTTTCAAAATCGTGCATGTTGTTGCGGTCGATAATCATCTGGATCAGCTCATAGGTCATCACAAAGGTCAGAATGATGCCCGCAATGGGCACAATGACGGTTTCTGACAGGCTTTGAATCATGCTGAATACACCGGCGTTCCATCCCTGCGGAGTCGTGCCCACGGTTGTCGCAATCTCGGAAACCTGTTCGTTTACGCTGTCAAACAGCCCTGTCAGATTGCCCATGATGCTGCCGATCAGCATTTCTTTCAACCATTCTGTAACCTTATTCCACAAAAAGTCCAATGACGGTTCACCTCCTTCGGGAAGAAATCGGGGCTTCCTTGCTTCTCGGAAAGCCCCGACCCATAGATTAACCGAACAGTCCGGACAGGAGAGGAACCAGTGTGGTGCCGATCACCGCAATGCCCGCGCCCGCCATGAGCTGTTTGATTCCCTGAGATTTTGCGCCCGGATTATCATTTCCGTAACCTTCCAGCAGGTTTACCAGTCCCCATACGCCAACACCGGCGCCCAGCGCAACAACGAGAGTTTGCAGCGTCGTGATTGCAGAAGTGAAAAAGGCCATAAGTCATATCCTCCATTTGTTTGTTGAGATGAAAAAAGCCGCCATCAATAGGCGGCATAGGGATCGAAGATAAAATCTTCATCGGTCGAATCGGGTTCGTCAGTTTCAGCGGAAATCTCGTCCTCGTCTACGCTCGTTTCAAAAACATGATAGCTTTCATCTGCCTTCGGCTTCATGCGGCGGGAGAGAAAGCGGTCGATGTGAAAGGTGTTGCGCGGATCGGCATCCGACAAGTATTTGTAGTAAGGGTGCTTGGTAATATCGTACTTGTCGGAGAGAAAAGGACGGACGCCGCGTAGTTGCAAGATACATTTGCGCCCATCCAGCACGGCTAATTCGTCAACGGACATCAGCTCCTTTCCGAGTTTCTGATAGTTCAGACTGTGACTGGTTTCCTTGCCGCGGCTTTCGCCTGTGTTGTAGGTGTCGATGGTTTCGCGTCCCAGCGTTTCAGCCAGTTCCTTGAGCGTTGTGCGCTCCTTGCCGCCCAGAAAGATCATGCTGTCGCAGTTGCCCACGATGGTATCAGCATTGTCTTTGTAAATCGCCTTGAGCTGGCTTTGCGCCTGCAAGACGAGGCAGGCAGAGATTTCGCGGCTGCGGATGGTTGCCATCAGCTTTTCCAGCTTGGGAATCTGGCCGATGTTGGCCGCTTCGTCGATCAGACAGCGCACATGCACCGGAAGTCTGCCGCCGTACACATCATCCGCCTTTTCGCAAAGCAGATTAAATAGCTGCGTGTAGCACAGCGAAATCAGGAAATTAAAGGTATCATCTGTGTCGGACATGATGAGGAACAAGGCGGTTCGCTGATCCCCAAGGGTATCCAGTTCCATTTCGTCATACTGCGTCAGGGAGCGCAGTTCTGCGATGTCAAAGGGCGCAAGCCGCGCACCGCAAGAGATGAGGATGCTCTTGGCGGTCTTTCCCGCTGCCAGCTTGTATTTTTTGTACTGACGCACGGCAAAGTGCTGCGGGTCTTTCTTCGCCAAGGCATCAAACATCAGGTCGACAGGGTTTTGAAAATCCTCCTCATTCTCGCGGGTTTCCATGGCATTGATGAAGTCTACCAGCGTGGCGAAATTCTGCTCCTCCGGCGGCGCAACGTAATGCAGATAGCCAATCAGCGCCGTGTACAAAAGCGTTTCGCATTTGACCCAGAAATCCTCACCGCTTTTTCCTTCGCCTTTGGTATTCGCTATAAGTGCTGTTACCAGTTTGAGAATATCCTTTTCTGAATGGATATAGGCAAAGGGGTTATAGTGCATGGATCTGCTGAAGTTGATGGTGTTGAGGATTTTGATGCGATACCCCTTGCGCTGCAAGAGCTTGCCGCACTCCACGACGATGGAACCTTTCGGATCGGTTACGACAAAGGAACAGGGATACTTCTCCGAAGTGCATTGCATCAAATTGGGCTTAATCCAAAAGCGAGTTTTGCCGCTGCCGGAACCGCCGACGATCAGCACATTTTTGTTGCGGGCATTCGCAGGATTTTTCGAGCGACCCGACATCATGAGCCGTTCCGTTTGGGTCAGGATGATGTTGTTCTCAAACACCGGGTCGATATAGGGCTGAATATCCTGCGCCGTTCCCCAGCGGGCGGAGCCGTACTCGGTGTTCTTGCGGTACTTCTTTGCATTTTTGCCTTTCAGATGCACCGCCAGCCGCAGCACCGCTCCCAGCATCAGGCCGATGCACAAATCCGTTGGGTGAAAGCTGGGCAGCGGCACAGCGAACGCCTGCGCAAAGCCGTTTCCGATATTCAGCAGCTTTTCGGAAAAATCCACGCCCGGAGTCAGCCGCCATGCTTCACTCAGCTTGGTGGCATACAATCCTATGACCGCGTATGGAAGATTTGGAATCAGCAGTTTTTTCAGATTCATCTGCTCAGCTCCTTATCCTTCATAGGCTGGCTCTGCCTGCGCGTGGCGGCCATGAACTTGTGCAGCACCTTGAGAACGGAAGGACGCTCCTGCCGCTTGACGCGCTTATCCGTATACTCTGAAAAGGCAGCGGTCAGCGCGTCTGCGTCACGCCCCTTGAAAAACACCATGTACTTGGGCTTATCGCCCTTGCACTTTTTGATGGCGTAATCAACGCCGTACTTGCGGGCAATGCGCTCAAAGTCCTTGATGGACGGGTCATTGATCTCAATGGTGCTGGCTCCCTGATCCTTTTGCAAAAGCTGCTTGACGGTTTGCTTGCCATGAGGCGTTACATCCCGCCGCGAGTGGTCCCGCATGTGCGCCAGCAGCTTTTGAATCGCACTTTTGAGCGTGCGGCCGGTCAGCTTGCTGCCGTTGATAACCAGCATGACCGTTTTCATTTCAACATCTTCCTGCAAGTTCACTCCCTCCTTTCAGATGGCGCAGGAATGGAATGTGGTGTATCAGGGTGGAACAAAAAGGCGGTGAAGCAAGTAATTCATAGGATTCACCTCTTGTGCCGAAAATTTCTTGTTTACTTTCCTGCTAATGTGACGTATGATATTAGCAAGAAAGGAAGTGATGGTGTGACGCAGTTTGAACAGCTTGACCATCTGTTTGCAGCCAACGGCGGTATCCTAAAAACAGCGCATGTCGTGTCGGCAAAGATTCCAAAGCCGATCCTATACGATTATGTAAAGGAGCGCGGCGTAGAGCAGGCGGCTCATGGCATTTATATTTCCGCCGAAGCATGGACGGACGCCATGTACTTGCTCCATCTTCGCTGTTCTCAGGCTGTCTTTTCCCATGAAACCGCATTGTTTTTTCACGACCTGACAGACAGAGAACCTGCGCAGTATGCCATCACCGTCAGAACCGGATACAACCCTTCCGCATTGAAATCGGACGGTGTACAGGTTTATACGATTAAGAAGGACCTGCATGAAGTCGGTGTGACGATGATGAAAACGCCCTTCGGCCATGATGTCCCCGTCTACGATATGGAGCGCACCATCTGCGACATCGTTCGCAGCCGCAGCAATGTGGAGATGCAGACTTTCCAGAACGCACTCAAACAATACGCTCATCGAAAAGACAAGGATTTACGGCGGTTGATGCACTATGCAGAGCTGCTGCGAGTAGAGAAAACTTTGAGACAGTACATGGAGGTACTTCTGTGATGATTAAGACCGCCAAACAGTTGAAAGACCTGATTCGCAATCTCTCCAAGGCCAAAGCGGCAGATGCACAGCTTCTCATGCGCAACTACATGATGGAGCGTTTCTTGGAGCGCATTTCGCTTTCGGAATACCGTGACAAGTTCATTCTCAAGGGCGGTATGCTGGTTGCCGCTATGGTGGGGCTGGATGCACGCTCTACTATGGACTTGGACGCGACCATCAAGGGCGCGACGGTCGGTGTGGAAGAAGTCGAAAACATCATGGCCGACATCGTTTCTACGCCGATTGAGGATGGTGTTGTTTTCCGAGTGAAACGCATTTCTGAGATTATGGATGAGGCAGAGTATCCGGGCATCCGCGTCAGCATGGAAACGGAGTTTGACCGGGTGATTACGCCCCTGAAGATTGATATTTCCACGGGCGACGCCATTACGCCCCATGAGGTACGGTACAGCTTTAAGCTGATGCTGGAAGATCGTGCGATCGATGTGTGGGCGTATAACCTTGAAACCGTATTGGCTGAGAAGCTGGAAACCGTCATTGCCAGAGCAACGACGAACACGCGCATGCGTGATTTCTACGATATGCACATTTTGCAGGAGCTTCACGGAAGCAGCATTGTCCCCACGGATTTTCACAATGCGCTGCTGGCAACAGCACGCAAGCGTGGCACGGAAAAGTATCTGGCTGATGCGCCTGCCGTTTTTGACGAGGTGGAGAACAGCGTTGTGATGGACAAGCTCTGGACAGCTTATCGAAAGAAATTCTCTTATGCAGCGGAACTCTCATGGCATACTGTCATGGATTCTGTGCGAAAGCTGTATGCACTCTGCCAAATGAACTAAGCAATGGATTGCGCCGTAGATCGGAAGAGCGCTCCACGGCGCTTTTGCATGTTATCGTCGAAAGCGCCTGCCGCTTTTTCTCAGCTTTCCAAGCACAATCACAAGCCCTGCAATCCCAACCAGCGCAATGCCTGCCCATGTCAGGGGCGTGGCTGTGAAGTCTACGCCGGTTGAAATGCTGGGATAGTTGACCAGCCGTTTGAGCTTTGCAGGTACCTGATAGGTTTCGTCGATGGTAAACTCAATGGTTTCGTCCGTTCGTGCGTAACCATCCGGCGGCTCCAGTTCACGGATGACATAGGAACCGGGCGCAAGATCTTCCACATGCACCACGCCATCTTCGCTTGAAACCAGCTCACGCAGGAAATTGCCCCGGTCGTCTTCCAATGCGAAGGTCACGCCGGGAAGGGCATTTTTGTGGTTGTCAGACTTGAAGAACCAGAACTTGTTGGGAATGTTGACGCAGCGGATGATTTCCGGCGCTGTCCAGTTTTCGTCCACGGTTAATTCAATATCCGCCATTTTGCTGTACCCTTCGGGCGCTTCCCCCTCGCGGATCAGCCATTTGCCGTAGTCAAACTGCGTGAAATGAAATTTTCCCTGAGCGTCGCTGACAACGGTTTCCGCAACCTCATGCGTGACCGCATGAATGAGGCTGAACGTCACGCCTGCCAGAGGTTTGCCCGCGGTGTCCACCTTGATACAGGCAATGTCCTTTCGGTGATTGACCACGGCTGCAATCGGCTGATTGTCAGGCTTAAAGTCAGCACCGATCACCAGCGGGATTTCCGTTTGGATGGGCAGATAGCCGTTCGGGGCTTTCAGTTCCTTGATGACGTATTCGCCATACGGGATGCGGGTGAACTTCACCACGCCGTCCTCGTCGGATGTGGCTTGCTGAATACAGCCGTCAAATGCGCTGTACAGACCAAAGACTGCTCCGGCCAGCGGTTTACCGTCCTGATCGACCTTTTTGAGATAGACTTCATTGGGATGGTTGACCACTGTGGCGATGGGTTGCTTGGGACTCACAAACGTGCCGTCAACGGTGATGGAAACATCCATGGCCGATGCCGTATATCCGGACAGCGGCGCGGTTTCCACAACGCGGTACGTTCCGAAGGGGACTTTTTCAAAAACAGCCAGTCCATTTGCATCGGTTACGGCGGTCATCACGGTATTCCCGCTTTCGTTGACCAGTGAGAAAGTCACGCCCGCCAGCGGATGGCTGGCTTCGTCATGCTTTTCAATGGCAAATCGGGAATAGTCGTCACGGATGGTCGTATCTCCAGTCACGGCGCCATCCTGCTCCACGGTAAAGGTCATGACCGCTTCATTGAGCGCAAAGCCCTCCGGCGCGTACACTTCGCGGAAGGTATAGCGCCCCGGCGTAACAGGGATGCTGTCCGTTTTGCCGTTTTCGTTGGTATACTCCCGATAAATGACGGTTCCGCGTTCGTCCTTCACCTCGATCAGCGCCCCCGGCAGCGGAACTGCGCCTGTGATGTCCAGTTTGGTGAGCGTCACCTTTTGGTGAATCAGCTTGTTGTGGACAGGTTCGACCAGCAGGACGCGAAGCATGGTTTCATCCTCCGTCATTTGTGAGGGCTGCAAGGAAACAGGGATTGCTTCGGGCGTGATTTCCCAGCCTTCCGGGGCTTTGAGTTCACGGATGACATATTCGCCATGCGGATAGGTTCCGGCAAAGGTCAACTGACCGTTTTCATCCGTTGCGCCTGTTGCAATCAGCGTGTCGCTCATCAAAACGCCATTGCTGTACGGGATGTCCTGCGCAGTAAATAGGCCAAAGACAAAGCCTTCGCCCGGTTCGTTGACCAGTACCTGCTGAACCGTGTCTTTCTGACCGCTGACGGTGTGCAGCGCTTCTTTCTCTTTCCAGAGGGTGATTTCCGCAGGCAAATAGGTGTTGTTCAGAGGGACGGTTTCGCTTACCAGCACCTTTTGCCCGTCGCCCACAGAGAGCCGCACGGAAACAGGCCGGCTCTGAAGGATATACCCGGACGGCGCGGACACTTCGACGAGCTGGTACAGTCCCAAAGGAAGCGCCTTGGAGGAAACGGGGCCGTCCGCCGTGGTGACGAGCGTATCGACGGTTTCACCCGCCTGATACCATACCGTTCCATCCTTGCCGGTGATGGTTTCCTCGGCGCAAATTTCAAAGGTCACGTCCGCCAGATATCCTTCCTCATACACGGGATGATGCACTGCGTTGCCGTAGGCATCTTCGCGAACCTCAAAGCCCTTAAGCTGCAAGCCGCGCTTTTCCAGCACAATGCAGCCCTTGATGGGTTCATTGGGAATCTCCACGGTCAGCTCATAGGTGTTCCCCGGCGTATCGCCCTCATGGCCAATCATCACAGCGAAATCTTCCGTTCGGAGCAAATATCCGTCAGGCGCTTTGACTTCCTCTACAAAATACAGTCCCCATGTCAGCGTTTCAGGCAGCGTTACGCCGCCCGTATCGTCTGTGGTAAAGGTGTCGATGGTCTGTTCCTTGGGGTAATGAATGGTCTGCCGCACATACTTGCCCTCTGCATCCTTCAGCTTGAAGGAAGTGCGGGTCAGCGCGATGGGCAGACCGGTTTCAGCATCCGTTTTGACCAGCCGCAGGCGATAGAGGATCGGCCTGTCATTGAGCGTGAGCGGAGGCGGATTGACGAGGCTCTCCGTGCCGTCGATTTCAAAGGCAATCGGGCCTTTGATTTCATAGCCCGCCTTGCCTGACACTTGCTCCAGCATATAAATGCCATAAGGCAGCGGCTTGGTCATGGCGTAGCCGTTTTCGTCAGTCGTGAGATAATCGCGCTCAAATTCGCGGGCAGCTTCATAAGACCCGGCTTTTCGGAGGTAGACTGCAAACTCTGCGCCCGATTCGGGCGTTTCCACCCGCGAAGGATCGGGGTCATGGCTGTTGTCGCCCAGAATTTTGACGATGGCCTGCGCGCCCAGCTTGATGCTGTTGGTGATAACGCTCTCATAGATGATGATGGCTTCGGCAGATTGCTCCGCCGCGCCGCGGGCATCCATCGTGATCGAACCCGTGCCGGGCAGATAGCCCGTGGGCGGCGTTACTTCGACGATTTTGTACAAACCGGGCCAAAGCGGCTCGGTTGTTGCGCTGCCGTCTTCACCAACCGTCTTGATGGACGCAACGACAACCGCGCCCTTCTCGTGAATCACATTGCCCTGACGATCCAGAATGTCCTCTGCGGCAAGCACCTGAAACTCTGCGCCTGCCAGTTCGCCGTCTCCGCGTACAGTGGGCACAGCATGCGGGTTTCCCGCATATTCGTCTGCATCCCGCTTGTAGAGCGTCAGCCGTACCTGTACAGGCTGGTTGGTTGCGGTCAGTTCGGTCGTTTCATCCGATTTGACCGTAGCCTGCAAGGTGACTTCCTCAAAAACGTAGCCCACTGTCGTACCGCGCTCCTTCACGATGTACTGACCCTTTTGCAGCGGCGATGAAACGGCGATTCCGTTCTTGTCCGTCACCATGCTGCCTGCAAGTCCTTCGCCGTAAGCGTCATGGTGGTAGATGTCGAAGATCACGCCCTCGATGGGATTGCCGTTCAGACGATCCGTCTTGATGAGCTTCAAATGGCCCTTGGTCGGTTCGTTCTCCGCAGCAACCTCTACGGTCTGCCCTTCTTCCGCAATGACAACATCCACAGAGAAACCGCTGTCCACAAAATGCGGCGGGACTTTGGTTTCCGTCACACGGTAAGTACCCCATGTCAGCAGCGGGGACACCGCCACGCCGTTTGCGTCAGTCGTGATGACTGCCACCACTTCGCCGTCCCCCAAACCGTTGTGAGAAGGCAGACCGGATAGGCGGGTCATGGTGAACTCTGCGCCTGCCAGTGCTTCCTTCGTCAACTGATCGGTTTTGGTGATGCGGATTTTTCCCTGAACAGGCTGGTTGACTGCGCTCAGGTTGGTGGTCTTATTGGATACCACCACAGCGCCCTGCTCCGTAAGCTCCGCCACATAGCCGGTGGGGTTTTCATGCTCCCGCACGATATACTGACCCTTTTGCAGCGGCGGCGAGACGGCCACGCCGTTTTCATCGGTCGTCATCGTACCCGCAAGACCGTTCCCAAGCTGATCGTTGTGGTAAATATCGAACTGAACTCCGGCAATAGGGTGCTGATCCAGCGCATCCGTTTTCACAAGCTGGAGAAAGCCGGTCATAGGCTCGTTGGCAACGCTTACAATATAGGTCTTTCCGTTTTCACAGGCGTTGATCTCCATGCTGAACTGCTTGTCCACATAATCCGCAGGAACGCCTGTTTCTTCCACGCGATAGCGGCCGTATGGCAGCCAGCCTGTTTCCGCCACGCCGTCTGCATCCGTGGTGATGGTGATTTGTTCGCCCACGCCTGCTCCGTTCAGCGCGGGCGTGCAGCTCAGGCGGGTCATGGTGAACGTAGCCCCCGCCAAGGGCGCACCGGTCAGCTCATCCGTTTTGATGATCTTGATTTTGCCCTCCACTTGCTGATCAGTAAAGGAGATGCTGACGGTCTGCCCGCTGGCGACGTTCACCTTCTGTACATTGACGGAAGGAAGCAGAAAGCCCTCCGGCGCAGACCGTTCCCGAATGGCATAGGTTCCCGGCTGCACATTGGTGAATGTGGCTTTGCCGTCTGCGCCGGTTGTCACCGTCTGCAGGACCGTGCTGCCGCTGATCAGGTCAAAGGCTGCTCCTGCCAGCACCGCGCCGCTGTCCGCATCCTTTTTGAGAACCGATACAGCGCCAAGCGGAATATCAAAGGTAATGGACGCCGATTTGAGCGGATACGGCAGACCTGTCTGCGGCACAAGCACCTTCTGAATGGCTTCGTCCGTCACGCCTACGAGGAAAGAGGCCTCTTCATCCTCGGAAGACATGGACTCCGCTACGATGGTCAGCGGATTGGCGGCGGAAGATACGCTGATGGTGTCGCCGCTGTTGAGATAATAGTACGAACCGTCCTGCCCTGCGGTATTGCCCATCAGCGTACCGTAGGAACGGCTGATGCGGATGAGGTCGGCGTCGGTGGTCAGCGTGACCGTGCCGACGGTCATGCCGCCGGACAATGCGGTGCTTTTCCCCGATACATTGATGTCGCCGGTCATTCGTGTGCGGGCAATGCCGTTCTCCGCAAGCCATCTGGCATACTCCAGATACACGCCGGGGGCATGCCCGCTGCCGGCGTAGAACTCGTCCATCTGCCAGTAATCGCGCACATGCTCGGAGCCTTCAAGCTGCTTGATGACCTCGCGGATGGCAAACTGCCCTGCCACACGGCTCCATGTGTTGTTGTCCGCATCGCTGCGATCCAGCACCATGAAGGGATAGGTGTGTCGCAGCACCCACGCAATGGCGTGCATGGTTTCCGCGCTGTACACAACGCCGGAATAACCGGGCGTATTCAGGTAGGTGTTGATGTCCACCAGCCAATACGGCCCTTTGGACTGATATCCGCCGCCCGAAATGCGTTCGCCAGGACCGGGAAGGTTATGCTCGATGCAGTACACCGTGATGCCGTCCAGATAGTGCGGGGTGGCGTAGATTTTGCCGTGACCGGGAAGGGAGGCAATCTGCAAATACTCGCTGTCTCTGCCGGAATCGCCGTACAGACCGGATTGCCCCGCCCAAAAGCTGCCGGTATAGGCGTTGAGCGTTCGCAGGCTGAATCCACTCATGGCGGTGGCGGAACGCAGGCTAAAAGGGCGGGTGCCGGGCAGGGCAAAGTCCGTGACCGTACATTCCTGTGCATCCGTGGGCGCAGTTTCATCGGCAAGCACATAGGCTGTGCCGTACTCCGTCCATTTCATCGTACCGTCCGCGTAATCGTCGCCATAGATGTAGCAGACCTCATACCAACTGCGGCCTTGGCTGTCCTGCTCGATGGCGTCCACCTGTACGATGGCGTCGCAGACGAACACGCCCAGATACGCATCTTCCTCTGTTTCATCCACAGCGGAGAACACGCGGGTGTCCGACGTGACGGCAACAAAGTCGCCAAGCTGAACGTCGGGCTGCTCATCCGGGAAAGCGTCATCCGTCACCGCATCGGACGGTTCCTGTTCAGGAACGTCGGTTGCAGGCGGCTCGTCCAGCGAATCAGGTTCCTTTTCGGGAATCTCCGCATCGGGCGCGGTGTCGGGAATCTCCGCAGGCGGCTCTGACACAGGCCATTCACCGCCCGCCAAGAACACATTGAGCTGCCTATCGTTCACAAGAATCGGCATGTAGTCCGGCCCGTCTGTAAGGGCGAAAAGCTCGCTGTCTGTTACAACCGCTGCCGATACGCTGCTTTCGGCAGCATAGGCAGTGACAACCTCGCCGCTGTCTGCCAGAAAGTGAACGGTCAGGATCGCGTCATCCGCCTGTTCAAAAAAGTCTGTTGCCAGCATTACGCTGCCGGAAGCGGCGGTGAAGAAAGGCTCGGTC
>OGZA01000375.1_pt1 | contig 35487 bp, 31 predicted proteins | sample 1576591 | NCBI WGS metagenome assembly OGZA01 (sample SAMEA3541565, study PRJEB24748) | human gut metagenome | biome: human gut; feature: human-associated habitat; material: faeces | place: China | collected 2012
TCACGCCTTTCTGCTATTTCTTGCTAAGCTCTACCCCAACTATTGACACAGAGCCCTTACAAAAAGCCCGGAAATACGCCGCTTTTTAGCCTTTATTTATCTTTTCTTGACAGCAAACAGACCGTCTCAACGTGGCTCGACAGGCCGAGATTGATGTCAGATTTTCGCCGTGTACGTGGAAACAAATCTACTGCCAAAATGGGCGACATCTATTTCGGCGCCTAAACCTTGTGTGTTTGTGGGAACAGGTCTGCCAACGCCTCGCGCTACTATATATAATTCCGGCTGTGAAAATGTGCCAGATTGCCATCGCCTCAACCCTGTCCGTACATTCAGGTAACAGGTCCACGGCGACATATTCCCGCGAACGGCGCCATGCACTCAACCTTATTCGGTTTACAAATCACGCAGTCCAAGTTCGTTACAGCCTTGGAATACCGTCGGTGATTTCATCTTCATTGTATGGCATTTTCAGTTCCTTGCGAAGCGTATTATACTCCTTGACTATACAGCATACCATTTCACGAATTAAGCGGAATTCCTCTTCATCTGCGGTCTTTGCTGCATCTGAATTATGAACGTCCTTATTCCCGGAATAAAAGAATTCTGCGAAACGATACGACACTGCTATTTTCAATAATTCCTGAGATGCTAACGAATCATTTTCTATAATCAAGCTGCACATCTGCGACTTATTAAATCTCGAAAGAGGTGTATCATAGATTTCTTCCGAAGATGTAACATGCGCTTGCTCACCAGCTTTAAGCTCAATCCTCTGGTTGAACTTTTTTGATGGACTTATTTCAACAAACGGGGCCTCATCAAAAGTGATCACCTGTCCACGATCAATTTTTATGAAGTTACGTACATATTCGGATTGAATCACTATGCTGTAAAGTTTGCAGTAAAGCTCAGAGTATTGCCTGTAATAAACCGAACGTCAGATGAGAATAGTTCAAAACCTTCTCGGAATTCTTGCTGTACTGCTTCGGTTTTCTTTGTTATTTCTTCAATATCCTCCTTGGTGGCCAAGTTTTCACCTTTTTTATCCATATATGAAGGAAAGAAATTCTTCGTAAATAATCCCAGTGCAAAAATCCCGAATGCAATGATTATTTCGAGTATAAGTATTGCTGTTTGCATAATATCTCCTCCAGTTTCCGGGGGCTTATTCCGTTTAGTCTGTTACATTCTTTTTCAAGATTTCAAAAGCTGCCTTAATCTTTGCCGCCATCAACTTACGTCGCTCAACAAGGAAGTCTTCGTAAGTCATTTTCTCCCAGCCGTGCGGTAGAGCGTTTTCTTTTTCCATAGTAAGAATCTGCTCCTCGGTCTTTCCTGCGCAAACGACAGGGTAATAAATAGACGGAGCTTCATCGAGGATTTCCATATTATCCTTCCAATCGATGTAAGCGTAGTTTGCCATCTGGTTGATTTTAGAATCATTATATCCGAGCGTCTTCAAATAAGCCTTCGGAAATAAGTGATGTTTCTCCAGCGACTTGCGTTTTCCGTCTGTTCCGGGCTCAAATAGTTTTGCGACCAGCAAATTGCTCTTTGAGAACAGTATCTTCGCATCAAGAATGTTCAGGGCTGCCACATAAGCATTCCACGCATTGTTGCCTCGTCCGGAGACAGCCAAACCCTCAGAACCGAGTAAGGTAATGTCGAAGTAGTCGTTGGTCAAGCGCTCATCCACTCTGGATAAAATAAAGCTTTTATACTCATCCAGCGTTTTCAGTTCCTTGATGGAATTGAGGTGGTTTTCTACTGTCGATTCAAACGACCCGGTATATAAAGAACCAAGCGACGCATAGAAAAACCACAGTGATGTGAGATGCATATTGTCATTGTAGGAAGCGTTAAAACGATATTTTGCAATCAGATAGAAAGCATAGGTATAGTAAATCGCGTTTCCAGACAAAATCATATCTCCGGATAAGTACCCGGCATTCAGAATAGCTTTTAGGAATTCATGCCAGTTATGAACATTGATAACATCCGGCAGCTTTTCTTTGAGTGTGTCAAAGCGCTGGTCTCTCAGATCAAGGTCAATAACACCCTTCTTGTCAAAGTCGGCACCGCGTAAGAGCTTATATCCATATTTCAGACGCGCTCTGTCAAAGGCATATGCCATAACAACGCGGATAATATCTTGCGCGGATACCTCGGTGATCTGATTGTAGGAAGTAACCTTGTCCTTGGCCGGGTAGGTCGATTCCTTGCTGAATTGTTCAATTTGCTTACGCCCTTCATCCCAATACAGAGAAAGCAATGTCAGAATAAAGTCGTTCTGTTTCAGTGATACACCACCAGAATTGACGCGCACAAAGATTTCGGACACATCTTCTTCCTCGGCGTTTGCTTTTATCTCAAATACCGGCAGAATGTGTTTACTGAGATTTGCCACCTCGTCGATATTATTGGAGATGGTATCTTCTTCCTCGTCAGTAAGTTCCTCGCCTTTTGCTTTGCGAGATTCTGCCAAATTGTCAATAAAAGCATTGATAAACTTACGCGAGCTTGTGGTTGTGAAAAGATCGCTGATGTTATAAATCCACTCCGGATCTTTCTTAGTAGCCTGATAGCCAACTTCAAATTTGTTCTGAAGCGGGTTGTAGGAAATAATGATGTTCCGATCAGAGTAGTTTGAATTTATGACTTTCTTGCCTTTCATAACAGCATACAGTGAGGTAAGTCTCTGCTGGCCGTCAATAATAACTTCCTTCGGTGCACTGTAACTATGCGGATCAACGCCTATGGTCTTTTTCTTTTCCAGCTCCGGGCACTCCCACAGCATCAGATATCCAATCGGATAACCACGCATCATGGAATCGAACAGATCACGCACCTTTGAGTCTTTCCAAATGAAAGGGCGCTGCAATTCTGGGAGGCCAAGCTCTCCTGTATCTATTTTTTCAATTAATTGATTTACTGTCAGTGTAGTGTTACTAAATATCTGTTCCATATGCGATCTCCCTTACTATCGGATATACCGTCTTAACAAACCGACATCCTTATTTATGTTCCTTGGCTGGATGCTGGTGAGGACCTTGTTCTCCACTTCTGGTGTCCAGTAAATTCGCAACTTGCTCTGGGCTCTTGTTATTGCCGTGTAAAAAATATTGTGCGTAATAAGCTCGTCCACCTCATCTGTGATGACAATCTTGACCGAGCGGAATTCTAAACCCTGAGCCTTATGTATTGATACCGCATAGGCTACTTGGAACGGTACAACAGCTCTTGAACTACCTTCATCGTCTTCATCTGTACTTCTTGTTTTGTGTACTTTGAAACGAATTACAGAATTCCCTCGCTCCGAATTTTCCAGTAATTCAAAATCGTGCATCCAAGCATCCATACCGTTTATAACTTTTGTTAACTCTATATCAAACTGAATATAACCGGCGGCTTCGTCAGGGTTAATAACTTCTATCCCAACGATTTTTCCCTTCATGTTGTTGTAAATAACAGGAGCAAACCTATCGGATTCATTGAATAAAACCGGGTCCCCAATTTTATATTGTTGAATTCCCCATTGAACTGCCTCATTAGGATTACTTTCTTGTAGGAAGCGATTGATATTATTGATACCGTACAGCCCATCATAATTCAGGCACAGAATTGTCTCATCGTCCTCCGCGTTATCGAAAATAGACGCATCCAGTGTAATGGAGTATTCTTGGCGAGCAATGAGTTCCATAATAGTATCGTCCATATTCCGGACCCGTTCCCAGAGCAGCTTTAAATTATCATCATTGCTTCTATATGGCACGGTTAGTTCAAATACAGATGTTTCTGGCACAAAAGCTCGTGCTACACTAAACCAGTTGCCAAAGCGTATAGAACTGATCTGATAAGTGTCCCCAACTAATAGCAGAAGTTGAAAGTCCGCTTTTTCCAGAACTTTACGCATGTCGTCATTACTGACTGTGCTGGATTCATCAATAACCAGCAAATCATACTCTGTTGGAGTATTATCGCGCCATAAGAATTTGGAGATCGTAAGGAATGTACAATTTGATGCAGTAACTCTGCGCTTTAGATTATCGACTGCTGGATTTGTTTGACAAAGAAACAGCTTTCTCTTATCAGCAAAGAAATGTGCCACGTGATTTATTAATGTCGATTTTCCGGTACCAGCAGAGCCATATATAAGCGCAACTTTCGAGTTCTCATACATCTGACGTAAGGCAGTCCTTTTTTCATCACAATCCACACCGGAATTCGGCCCATTAAGCCATGCATCAACAGAGTTAGAATAGTTCTGAATTCCGGAAGATGATAAACGTTTTAACTTGTTTATAATGTTACAAGTATCGTCTTTATAACCATTGATGAAAATCTGCCCATTTTCAATAACCAGCTTGCTATGCTCTCTATGACCAAACCACAGCTTTTCATTATACTTCTGTGCCAAATTCGCAATATCGTCAAAACCCTCTATTTCCCTGACAGTAGTAAACAATTCGCCGTTAATTTCTGTGTTATTGCGGACAAAGCGAGCAAGAAGCTCATGCTTTCTTTCTTGTGCATGTATGCATTCAAATAAATCGCTTAAGCGAGGATTATGTCCAATCGGAGAATTGATGAATGGCATTGTATCAAACGGTATACATCCATTCTGTAAATATAGCCCTGATAGGTTATCGTTAGAATTTGATTGGCGCTGCGCCTTGATAACCTTATTATTCATTTGATAAAGAAAGTACCTTAGCAAATTTTCTCCGGAATTATGGTTTCTGATAATACTTCTACTCACTTCTAATGCTGGCACAAAGACTGGATTTCTAACATCAACGCTTAGAACAGCCTTTACTTCATTAAATGCGGAGTCTGGGAAATCCATTAAATCAGAAAGACTGAAGCCTGTTGCCGTAAGATATCGGCTGATATTCTGCTGCTCTTTATAGCTGACCGCTCTCTGCTGACCGCAAAGAACTGATATGAAGTTTTTATATTCGCAGTCTCGTATTGCAACTTCCCATCCTGTAATAACAAGAACGGGCATGGTCTTTCCTAATATTTCTATGCTATCGTTGGAAAGAGAAAACCTTGCTGAGTAGTAATCTGTAATTCTGATTCTGGTGAAAGCAATTACTCTATTTGATTTGCTTGCATAATCATTTGCAGGCGTGAAAGTGACTTCATAGTATACCTGATGATTGACGAAAAACGGCTTGATTTTCTGAATGTAGTATTTATCTGTAGCTACAGCATTTCTTACATCATACCGGCATATTTTTTCGGCAATCTTTTCATAATACTCCTGCAGAACCTCATCTACATGGAGCGGAAAATCGTCGAGATTTGAGAGAACATCCATACCGAATCTGTCGTGAAGCAGATTTTTAACTTCAAGCAGATTCTGATAATACTTCAGCATCAACCTTTCAGAATTTTCCTCATCAAGAGTATAGTGTGATGCTACGATCTGAAGGTAGTCATGAAATTTATATAACACTTTCAGATCACCGCGAGTTTGAACATATTCAATTGCGGAACATATATTAGGATATGTATTCTCGATATCTCCGCCATTCGCGTAAAATTTCAGCATAATATGCTCGATGAAATTACGCAGTTGAGCCAAAATATCCTGAGAAACAGCTCCGCGAGGAGAAAAGTCTGTGCTCGCGATATGACGGCATATCACGTTGTCAATATTTCGAATACGATCATCAATACTGGGCATAACCTTTCTCCTCATTGTTTTATTCTTGTCCGCCGCTGCCAAGCGGAGCCACTCCATGCTCTACGAGCATTTCATTAATGGCGTATATTGAGTTATTTGCGCAGGCACCAAGAATGCATTTGTAAATGTAATCCTCGGTTTTAGTACTGTTCAATTTAAAATCAGATTTTCCGAAGAAGTCCTCTGCTTCTGCGGGCGAGAGACTTAATCCAACACATAACCCCAAAACTGTCTGCTTTGATGTTGGATATTCTTCATCGTTCCGAATTCGCTGAATTGTTTTTTCTCCTACGAGGGATAGATCAGCCAACTGTTTATTTGACAGTTTTTTCTCTTTTTGAAGCTGTACCAAAGTTTCAGCAAATGAACCGGGATACCGCCTCAATGCGTTTGCACGTTGTTGCGCGTTATCCATCAGAGCATTCAATGCCTTGTTATGCGCATTGCTTGGATCATACGAGCATTCCCGTGAAGTAAGAAGCGGATTTGCTTTTGCCATAAACATGGCATAGTCTTTTAATCCTTGATATGCAGACTCATATGTATAGCCCAAATTAAAGACATAGCAACATTCATCCACATGGGCCAGCGCATACTTTGTCAAATGGTATATTCCATTATTATCGAGAGTAACATACTCCGATTTATTGAGGCAAAGATGGCCATCCACATATGCGACTTTTCCGGAATCAATAAGTGATCTAAACTCCTTGCTGCAACAATATGCTTTGAACAAGTCTGTTGCAGACAAAGTGAATGTCTGGTTCTTCCCAATCGAAGCCGGGTCAAAAGAAAACTGTGGAATATAGTGACCATTAACATAGGTATACACGCCATCAACAACCGAATACCCCAACTGGCGCATTCGTGTCTTTGCAGCCTGACGAGAAACTCCATAGAATGCAGCAAGGTCATCAATAACTTGCTCCAACCCTATGTGACGTTCTATTTCATCGACAGAATTGAAGTATTTCTCCAGAAGGCCATCTATCACTGTCCTGCAGGTTTGATATGGCATCAAAATATGAAGTGCCACGCCGTTTGCCTGCCACTCCATCCAGTCTATGGCTTTCCATTTTTCTGTATCTTTACCATTCGGCTGGATTGAACACTGAATAACTTTACCCACATCATCTTTTGCACCAATCATTTTCATCAATGCATGATAAGGTTGATGTCGATACCAGTGATAGCACTCATGAGCAATTGTGCTCGTTACGGTCCCGTAGTTTTTTTCGTAGTAGACACGCGGGTCAATATACATTGATCCTCGCTTAGCTTTACTTATTAGGACGGATTTATTATTTCCGAGTACTCGTCCATCCTCAAAGATAACCATACCAAATATAGAAAGTTCTTCAGAAAGCCGGGTATCTTCCTCAATGGTAAGATGCATGACTTCCTCGGCAATCTGTCTAATCGGAACCGGGACCGGCGAGCTAAGCGCCTCCGGGTAGTACCTTTCAAGAAAACGTGTCGCTTCTTTGTCGAAATCATCACGTGCTATGATCGGAACGAGTTCGCCAGAAAAACGATCATTCTCGCTTTCTTCCTGAGCTTCACATTTTCCTACGCTAATGATTGAAAATTCCGTAAGCTCGATGCCTATGGAAACCTCGCAATGAACGCTTAGCCATTTTTCAAGGAAATTCGGCTGACCGCTGGCTTTGCGCCTTGTTGTTTCAATGTCACAAGACACGATTACATCGAAGGAGATAATACCCTCACGCGGTTGCTCTATGTGGACAACATTTTCTATTTCGATATCTGAGAGAGAAACATTGTATTTCTTCTTATCAAGGTCCGGATCGGACTCCAAAGAAGCAAGTGTCGCATCTTTAATCTCATCATACCGGTCGGTATCAATAAGACGTTTGAGAGGACTTTCATCGTGTGAATCATAATAGTCCAGCCGTCGCTCATTTAGCTCGTTGCGTACATCTCTCCAATTGGGCATGTACAAATCCATGTATGCAATGAATGTTGCGTCGTGCTTTCGACTCCGGAGATGAATCAACTCATGGAGAATAACAAACTCCAAACACTCGATAGGCTTCTGCGCCAACTGTAAATTAAACCACAGCTTTTTCTTCTCAGTATTACAGGTACCCCACCGGGTTACCATATATTTTGTTTGCCAGTCTGAAGCATGAAGTTCGGTAATCTGTTCCCATTTTGGAAGCAGACGCTCAATCTCTTGCTTAAGTAAGATGCGGTATTGCTCACGTATGAAATTTTCACGCTGCTGAACTGTGCTCTCTGCGCTCATGCGCAGTACGGCTTGATCGCCTTGAAGAGTAAAACTATTCTTCTGGTTGTCCGGCTCAAATTTAATAAAATACTGTTTTCCCCAGATATAAATAGTCTCTCCGGAAACATACTGCCTTTTACTACTTCTCGACTGATTCTGGTATACCTGAATCTGTTTTTTGATCCAGCTCAAATGCGTACGGGCGTAGATTTCAATTGCCTTATCATCCATAGATAAAGGCGCAGAAATAACAACATGCCCATCTGGAGGTTTGACATACAGATGCATGTTTTTTATATTCTTTTTTTGTATATCAATCGGGATGCCCGATATGATTACCTGCATCAGTATTCCTCCTGCTTTTCTATGATTTTAAACACACGTTCAACTTCCGCGTCATCGTTCAAAACTTTGAATAGTTCGCGTTTTATCTTGTTCCCTTTTACAGAATCGCCTCTGAAGCCATTCAGCTTGCTCTTTAAAACAGCCTTATGGATTTTGAGTGCGAGAGCTTCATCCTCACCAAAATTGTCGTAAATAGCCTGAAGTGCTTTGCTGCCACGAATACTTTCCGGGTAGGATTCATTTTCTTCCGGATGTTCTACATCCTTTGCCAGCTTGATATACAGTTCAAGAAGCTCAGCGTATGCAATTACGCCCTGCTGACGCTGCTCGATAAGTTTATCAAGAATTTCAGACATTTTTCCATAGTACTTCGGATTGACGGTAACCTTTTCTACAACCTTGCGGCGGATATTGTTTTCAATCGCCTCAGCTGCACCTTCCTTTGTGCTGGCCGGTGTATCATCGTCGTCCAGTGTTTCGCCCTTGTTCTTTACAAAATCCAAAAGGGTCAGGTTATCGAAATCACCGATTTTCACACTATCCGAAGCAACGATATAGTTATCAATCAGTTTACGCATATCCGGTTCATACGCCTTATAATCAAGGAAATCACCGCTGTCATTACCAATTGCCTGTTTTAACTCAATATAGAATCGAACCTTGTCCTCATAGCCATTGATTTCAGATGCAGAGCAGCCCTCCGTCAGGTACGGCTTTGCTTCTGCATAGGCACGAACCAATCTGCTGACAAGACGATAGAGCTTTTCTCGCATACGGGCATAGATTTCCTGCGTCTCTTCATCTGCGTCGGCCGGTCCGCAGAAATAATGCAGGTAGTCTATATCGTCACGAGGCTCGTCCACGCCCTCGCAAAGTTCTTCAAGTTCCTCGTAAGTATCTTTGAAATAAGCAATAGCCTCTTTGCTGCGGTCCTTAATCAAACCGGCGACATCTTCTTCATCATACCCGGAGAAAGCGCCGGAAGTATAAGTATCCATTGCAGATTTTAAGTCACCAAAGAGCTGCTTATAATCCACAATATAACCGAAGTCTTTGCTATCACTGTCATTATCCAGACGGTTAACGCGGCAGATAGCTTGGAAGAGGCCATGATCCTGCATACTTTTATCGACGTAAAGATAAGTACAAGGCGGCGCATCGAAGCCGGTAAGGAGCTTGTCTACAACGATAAGCAGCTTCATGTTGGCCGGTTCCTCAACGAACTTACGCTTTGCCTCATCTTCAAAATCCTCAACACGTTTCTGAATTGAGAATTTCTCCGGAAGATTGTTCGGGTCAAGTCCGAGCATTTTTAAATAAATATCATATTTCTCAAATGTTTCTGTGTCATCCTCATCGCTGACGGTATCAGTACGGAGATCACCCACACTTGGAGTGTAGGAGGAAATAATCGCGCACTTCTTGAAACCTCTACTCTGGAAAATCTCATAGTACTTGCAGGCAGAATAAATGGAATCCGCTACAAGTATTGCATTTCCGTTTCCATCCATGAGATGCGGCTTCAAATCAAAGTCCTGAATAATATCCCACGCGATTTTTTCAAGACGGGAGCGGGAACTGTAGACCTTCTGCATCGTAGCCCATTTTTCTTTGAGCTTCGCCTTTGCGCGAGGCGATAAGCCTCTGGTTTTTGTATCAAACCACAGGTCAACCTTATCCTGTGAGGAAAGGTCCTGCGGAATATCGCGGTACTCGTAACGGAGGTCAAGAACGACACCGTCTCGAACAGCCTCGTCATATTTGTAAGCGTGGATATAAGGGCCGAAGACTTCAATACTGGTCTTCTTGTCCTTCTTCAAAAGCGGAGTTCCGGTGAAGCCCACAAAGGTAGCCTTCGGCATGATTGCTTTCATTGCTGCATGAAGTTTACCGGACTGTGTCCTGTGGCACTCATCAACAAAGACATAGATCTTGCCTTTTGCCTCGAAGCCTTCCGGCAGATTCTTCATGATTTCTTCAATGAACTTGTCGTAGTCTGCTTCCGACGCTTCGCCGCCTCGTTTGCCGAATTTATGGACAAGGGAACACATAAGAGAATCATCATAAGCATTCAACTTGTCTATCAGGTCCTGACCGCTGGATGTTCTGGCGATCTTCTCGTCAACGCCCTTGAATGTTTTCTCAATCTGTTCGTCCAGCTCGTCTCTGTCTGTAACGATGAGCACACGACAATTTTCGCCGTACCCATGTGCCAGCAGCCACTTGGAAAGCCAGACCATCGTCAACGTCTTACCGCTGCCTTGAGTATGCCAGATAATGCCACTTTTATCCTTAGCGAGTCGCATCTGAGCCCGCTTGATGCCGTAATACTGATTGTAGCGGCAGACTTTTTTAATTCCTTTATCAAAAACGATGAAGTTCTCAAGCAGATCGATAAAACGCTCTTTGTCAAACATCGCATAAAGCTGACTGAGGAGCTTATTGCTGATTTTTGCGCACTCAGCGTCAATGCGAATATCGGTATCACAGCGCTCGTCTTCATGGTCAGTAAACCCATCCGGTTTCCATTCCAGATAGAACTTTTCCTTTGTCAGAAGTGTTCCGTAGCGCAGACCTTCGGTTTCATTACCGGCCATGCAATACTGGATCGTGGAGAAAAACGGCTGAATAAAACTATCCTTCTGATTAGTCAAGTTCTGACGGATACCCGTTGAAACGGAGACGCTGCTTTTCTTTAGCTCGATAACAGCAACGGCAATGCCGTTCAGATAGATAACAATATCCGGGCACTTCTCCTGCGTCATAATTACCGTTACTTCTTCAGCAATTGCAAAATGGTTATTCGTCGGGTGCTCAGCGTCAAAGAAGTAAACCGTTTTTTCTGCAGCTCCCGGAAACGGCTTCACTTTGGCGCCGTATTTCAACAGGGAATAGACTGTCTTGTTAGCATCGTAAATTCCGCGAGTCATATCACCAGCGGCTTTGACAAGCTGGGCAACAGCACCATCAATCAGAACTTGCTCATAACCGCAGGAACGGAGGTATGTTTTTAACAAATCTTCTTTGATGTTTGTGTTTGCTTTATCTTCCAGATTACCAAGATAGGTATAATCCAGAATATCCGGGTCCTTAAAAAAGTCTATAACTTTCGCCTGAGTGATCTTTTCGGGCTCACCAATACTCATTCGTTTTACCTCCTTTTACACTAATCTGACTTTTCCGGTAAGGAGTTCATCCATCATACCGGATTTTATTTTTCTGTATTTTTCAAGTTTTGCCTGAAGTCGTATTATCTCTGCTTCCATGTCGTATATTACTGTTGCTATTGCTTCCTGTTCCTCAATGGTAGGAGGAATGTAAAAATCAAATTTCACCAAATCCTTTTGATAAAGGTGAACAATCGTTGAGCCCGCCGCAAGTTCATCCAGAAACGTCCTAAATACCGAGGATGACAGCACATAGTATAGGAATCGTGCTGAGTAAGAATTATTTATCGGACGAATAACGAAAACACCGCTATTTAATGTTGCAGGTTTTGCCAAGCCATCAACTAAGGCCACTTTTCCAATCGTTCCATCTTTGGTTAACAGCACGTCGCCATTCGTTACTTGAATATTAGTGTCTTGATCGTATCTGTCCTTTGCTACGAAATGACACCCATGCCAATCAATATATCCATCAACGAAATCTGTTCCGGTTATTAAAAACGAATAACCAGAATCCAAATATTCCGCTTTCTTTAAACCTTGCCATCCGATTCGAGCTTTTATCTTGGATTTTTTAGATAAGTTTATCTCTTTCCATTCTCCGGTAAAGCCCGGCAAACGCTTGCAACCTGTAATAAGGGTTTGAACGGCACCTTCACGCATTTCCTTCTTCTTTTCAACAAACTTTTCAAGGTTAAAGATAAGTTCATCAATATCGGAAAGAGCTACAACAATCTGTTCTTGTTCTTCTTTTTTCGGAACGACAATCACAGTGTTAGCAATAGCACTTTTTGATACAGATGATACCTTTATTCCGGTCACAAAAGGAAGAAGCTGGTCATGGTAGGAACTGTGATTCATAAAGTACCCAAGCCACTTTGATGCGAACATATCCTTTTGCTTAGGCCTACAAGGAATGGTATGAAGACCGGATACAATTCTCTGCTCTCTAACACCGATTATTTCCGTCATCTTACCGACAGTATCATCCTCCGCCGTATCAGCAATTACAATATCTCCATCCTGAAGAACAACTGTGCCTACCTTTGCCACACTTTCCGGATTAACAAAAGGAATCGTTTCTTTTTCGCAATCCAGAACGGAGGGAAACTTTATCAACACATCGCCATAGTGTATGTTCTTAACTTTACCGCCATTATAATTCAGCTCTGCACGAGATAATGTGTTATTAGGCAGAGTATCAAAACATTCAGAAAAAGGAATCGTATCCCAATCTTCCGGGATCAATCCGGCTTCAGTTTGCTTGTATCTTTCCTTTACCATTTGAAGCCCATCCTTTCCAGATGTGCCTTGACCTTGGCCTCGTAATCATTCACATCTTTTGAAAGTTCCGGTAGGGTGGTCTCATAACGCTCAACGAGAACAACAATACGGTTGGCAAGAGTATGGGATATCGCTGCATACAGTTCATTGATACCGTTTGAGATCGTGTTGAACCACTTTTTATTCACAAGAAGGTCAATGATCTCATCGTCTGTGAGCTTGTCATACTGTGCCTTGCATTTATCATCAAGTTCTTTATACAGAGCCTTGACAGTTTTGGTGTATTCGTCGACTCTCGTCATTAGTTCATTGACTGCTGTCAGCTGCTCATAGTCTTCGGCGTAAGATGCCGGAATTGGAGCCGCTGCCCGCAGTTCTTTTATTTTGGCTAAAAGGGCCGTCTTTGACGTGCTGCCTTTTTCATTTAACACACTTTTGCAAAGAGGATGCTTTGTAATGTAGGCGGTATAATCAGCCTTTTTGCTGATATCAGACCAAACGGAGTACATCTCTTCGATTGCTTTTATTTCTGGAGATGTGACGCTTCCGAGAATTTCCGCGATTTTTGCTTCAACATCTTTTGCCTTGATTTTTCCGTCTTCGGCAAGTTCAGTAAGAACGGATTCTTCATCGGCCTCCTCGATCATTTCCGTGATCTTAGCCTCAGTCTGTGCTGCCAAGTCTTCCATCTCTTCAATGGCAGCTTTTTCCGCTGCAAAGAAACTGTCAGCAATAATAGTCTTCGGGATCAGCTTACCTTCCCAGCCGACAACCTTTTCTTCGCCCTTCTTCTTTCCGGAAGTATACTCGCCCATAATATTTTCCGTCTCGCGGGCCAGAGCGTAACCCTTTTCATCGGTCGCTATCATGATGACGTCATCGTTCATGACTTCATTCCAGTAGGCAAGAAGAACCTGATATACATCGTATTTATCGAGCAGCGCCAGCGGCTCATAAAGCTTTATCAGTTCATCGGCAAGATCGACAATCATCTCCTTGATCTCAAGGTCCTCGTCAATGCTGATGAGTTGCGGATAGGCATACTCTTTCCACTTAATAAATGCTTCATCGACAAGCTCACCATATGCCGCAAACGCCTCGTTTGAATAAACAACATTGCGGATTTCGTCTTTATCTGCAATGAGCTTATAGAAACCGGGACGCATTTCTTCAAACAGTGATTCTCTGAGAGAATCAAAGACCTCCCAGAATTTTTCAAGACTGTCAATATCGGCTGCGGGAATACCGCCGTGGATATGAGCGTCGATATTCTGCGCATCTTCGCCATCAGAAGAATCAATATATCTTGTAATATTCAGATTGTAGTTGTTGCGCTTGTTCTTGATTTCGCTATAAGGAACCAGACGAGCATATTTCGGATCATCCTGAAGCTGCTCGTTGAAAGTGGTGACAATACGGTAAATATCCTGTTCACGCAGTCTATTCTTGTTTCCGTCTTTTACATAGCCGTGGCTTGCATCAATCATAAAGATGCCTTGCCTGTTTGCCGCACCCTCCTTATCAATGATAAGAATGCATGCCGGAATACCCGTGCCGTAAAACAGGTTTGCAGGAAGGCTGACGATACCTTTTATCCAGCCTTTGTCTATAATTTTCGTTCTGATAGTTTCCTCAGCATTTCCTCTAAACAGTACGCCATGAGGCAGAATGACTGCAGCCTTGCCATCAGATTTCAGAGTTTTCAAAATATGCATCAGCCAAGCATAGTCACCATTCTTTTCCGGAGGTCTGTCTCCGTAACCATCAAAACGGCCAAACTCCTGACAACCATCTGTCCAGTTCTTCATGGAGAACGGAGGATTTGCCACGATGTAATCAAAGGTACGAAGCTCGGAAGCATCCTCTTCTTTCAAGAAACGAGGGTTTGAGAAAGTATTTCCACTACGAATGGTAATCCATGATTTGTTGTGAAGAACGGCATTCATCTTCGCAAGACCGGCTGTAGAGCTGTCTTTTTCCTGACCACAACCATCAATGTCAAACGGAGCCTCTGCCATAGCTCTGATCAACAGGGAGCCGGAACCGCAGGCCGGATCGCAGATGGATGCGTCATGGTTTTTGCAGTGATCAATACCAATAACCTTGGCGAGAATTCGAGATACTTCTGCCGGAGTATAGAACTGTCCTTTGCTCTTTCCGCTTTCACTGGCGAAATTGCGCATCAGATATTCATAAGCGTCACCGATAATGTCGTCACCCTCGGCTTTATTATGTGAAAAATCAAGCTCCGGCCTCTGGAAAATAGCAATCAGCTTTGTGAGCTTGTCCACCATTTCCTGACCGACACCGATTTTCTGCTCGTCGTTAAAATGGGCGATGTCAATAACACCCTTCAGGCTGTCGTTAACCTCAGCCAGACGAGCGATAATTTTGTCCATGCCTTCGCCAATATTCTTATTATTCTTTAATGCGATGAAATCATCGAAGGAGCAACCGGTACGCTTCTCCGGGTCTGGATTGGGATCATGGGCTTTATCAAAAACGGTTAGATCGCCATACTTCTGCCCTTTGAATTTATCAGTAACATACTTCATGAAGAGCAGGGTCAATATGTAGTCTTTATATTGAGAAGAGTCCATTCCTCCTCTCAAAGCATCGCAGCTCGCCCATAGCGAACTGTATAATTCCGTTTTCTTAACAGCCATAATTCTTTACTCCTTAGTTTGTCATTACTTGTCTTACAGCAGCCGGATTAACCTTCAATAGCACTCTTACCGCTTTTTACCCACGCATCAAGCTCAGAACGTTTGAATTTCCATTGCTTTCCGATCTTATGTGCTGGTACGTCTTTTCCTGAGCGAATCCAACCGCGCACAGTAACCGGTTTCACGCCTATGTAATCCGCAGCCTCTTCGATGCTTATCCATTTATCGTTCATCATTTCTTCCATAACTTGCCACCTCATGAAGCTGATTCTCAAATGCTCATAGCTACTCAATAATACATTATATACCGCTTGCTTGAAAAAAGCAAGTGGTTTTCTGTTATTTATTGATATTACACGATAATATTTGTTATTTGCGTTTCAAAAAACGGACATAGCTGTGTCCGAGGTTTTTGAAAAGAAAAATGCGATAATTTTCCCAGTGGTTAGAACCACTTCATCAAACGTTGCCTGTTTGATCAGCAGGAGCTCACTTCGTGCGATGGTCAACAAAATAATGTCAGCTGCCCGTTGAGCAGGGATAGCTGCAATCCGGAATGGAGTTTACTCCTTCAGGACTGCGGTTGGGTACCTATTGCCTTTTGGCAGCTGCAAGACTTGAAAAGTCCTCCATTCCAAGAAAACGGAGGATTTTTTAATGTCAAATCAAGCAAACCAGAGTAAAGCAATCTACCTCAAGACGCTCAAACAGTGGGTGCCCGTAACCGACGAATACTACGACCAGCACCGTCGAGAGATCGACGCCTACATTCACAGGATGCGCAGCCACAAGTGCTGCCGCTGCCCAAAAAACAAGTGGTGGCTCTGCGATACGGACTGCTGGACATGCGAGTTCCGCTGCGGAAGTGAGAGTGCTTCCCTCGACGGTCCCGTTGGCGGCGATACCGAGGACATTACCTTGGGCGACACCATTGCGGATGACAGCGAGGACATTCTTTCTGTTCTTGCCGATCAGGAACTTCTGGCCCGCCTGTTTGAAGCGCTGGATCAGATCGACCCTACCCGCAGCAAAATCTGTAAGCTCTGGGCAGGCGGCATGACGGAACGCGACATCGCCAAGACGCTCGGCATCAAGAGGCAGAGCACCGTAAACTACCAGCGTAATAAGGCGCTGCAGGAACTGCGTGAGCTTCTGAAAGACCTTATTTAAAATCAATCATCACCGGCTCCGGCTGCCCATATCGGGTGGTCGGAGTTTTTTTCATATTTTTTCGATTCTTTTCGTTCAAACCTGTACCTCCCCTCCATTGGGGACTGTAAGGAGACACACGATACCTGCTTCTTACAAAGGAGGTAGCCGAAATGAGACAGGCCGAATACACCGAAACCCGGACCGATACCGCAGATGAAGAGCTCGTTGAAGTTCTTACCGCGATTAGCGTCGTGTCCATGCGACTGGCAAGGAAGCTGACCGTGCTGGCCGCAAGAAGTCAATCCGAGGAAGGAGGAAAACAGAATGAGCAAAATCAGCGATATGGCAGCGACCATCGAAGAACTGCGCGCTGCAGCTGCCGCGATTAACGATGCCGCCAACTGGCTGGCACAGCAGTTTTCCGGCGATAGCGAGCCGGTCAAAGAAGCACCTGCTCCGGAACTGGTACCCACTCTCGAAGAGGTCCGCGCCGTTCTTGCAGATGCATCCCGCAAAGGTCACACCGCTGAGGTGCGCTCTCTGCTCCAGAAGTACGGCAGCAAGAAACTGTCCGAGGTTGACCCTGCCAACTACAAGGCCCTGCTTGCTGATGTGGAGGGACTGAACGATGCCTCCTAAATCACATGCAACCCTGAGTGCTTCTGCCGCAGACCGCTGGCTCCACTGTCCGCCCAGCGCTCGACTCTCCGAGCTCTACGAGGATAAAGGAAGCGACTACGCTGCGGAAGGCACTGACGCCCACGCCCTTTGCGAGTACAAGCTGCTCAGGGCACTCGGACGCGAAGCTGAGGACCCCACGGAAAACCTGTCGTGGTTTGACGAGGAGATGGCCGACTGCGCTGACGGATACGCCGCCTACGTTATGGAACAGGTGGCCGAAGCCAAAGAGCGCTGCGCCGATCCTGTGGTCCTGATCGAACAGCGTGTGGACTTCTCCCGCTGGGTAGAAGAAGGCTTCGGAACAGCCGACTGCATTATCATCGCGGATGGCACTCTCCAGATATGCGACTACAAACACGGTCGCGGCGTGGAGGTCTCCGCTGAAGAAAACCCGCAGATGATGTGCTACGCCCTTGGTGCCTTGGAGATTTTCGATGATATCTACGACATCGATACCGTCAGGATGACCATCTACCAGCCGCGCCGCAGCAACATCAGCACCTACGAAATTTCCAAAGACGACCTGTACCGCTGGGCCGATGAAGTTCTCAAGCCTGCAGCAGAGCTGGCTTTCGCCGGTGACGGCAACTTCCTCTGCGGCGAATGGTGCACCTTCTGCAAAGCGAAAAACGACTGCCGCGCAAGGGCCGACGCCAACATGGAGCTTGCCAGATACGAATTCAAACTCCCGCCTCTGATCACGGACGAGGACATCGAGGATATCCTTGGCATGCTGGACGACCTGATCGCATGGGCTTCGGATATCAAGGAATACGCTCTGCAGCAGGCAGTCTGTGGAAAACAGTGGCCCGGCTGGAAGCTGGTCGAGGGCCGCTCCAACCGGAAGTACATCAATGAACAGGCGGTCGCTTCCATTGTGAAGGACGCAGGCTTTGACCCGTATGAGCACAAGGTGCTGGGCATCACGGCCATGCAGAAGCTCCTCGGAAAATCCCGCTTTGAAGAACTCCTTGCAGGCTATATCGAAAAACCCGCAGGAAAACCGACACTCGTACCGGCCGACGATAAACGACCGGAAATGACAACGGCATCTGCCGATTTTAAAAATGTATAAGGAGGACAATCATATGTCTACTAATGTAAATCAGAAGGTTACCAATCCCATGAAGGTTATCACCGGTCCCGACACCCGTTGGAGCTATGCCAACGTCTGGGAGCCGAAGTCCATCAACGGCGGCGCTCCGAAGTTCAGCGTCAGCCTCATCATCCCAAAGTCTGACACCAAGACGGTAAGCAAGATCAAGGCCGCAATTCAGGCCGCCTACGAGGAAGGCGCCGCCAAGCTCAAGGGCAACAGCAAGTCTGTTCCTGCGCTGGCTGCCATCAAGACGCCTCTGCGCGACGGCGATGTGGAGCGCCCGGACGATCCCGCTTACGCTGGTGCCTACTTCATCAACGCAAACTCCGCAACGGCGCCCGGCATCGTGGACGCTGACCGCAATCCGGTCCTGACTCGCAGCGAAGTTTACTCCGGCGTCTACGGCAGAGCTTCTATCTCCCTGTATGCCTTTAACTCCAACGGCAACAAGGGTATCGCCTGCGGCCTTAACAACCTGCAGCTGATCCGCGGCGGTGAGCCTCTCGGCGGCAAGGCATCTGCTGAATCCGACTTCGCTTCCGACGAAGACGAAGATTTCCTGAACTAAGGAGGTACCGATCATGGAATTACTTGAAGCTATCCTTTGCTGCATCTGCGTAGCAACATTCGCACTGCTTGGTATTGCTTTCCTCATCATCACGATCCGCACTGCTATCAGAGAGCATAAGCAGGACCTGAAGCATGATGCTTGGGAAGAAGAAACGCACCAGATGGAACGCGACCGCGCCATTCGTGACGCCGAATACCATACGGCTCGCATGAAGGAACTCGAACAGAAATAACGCTGGCCCTGCGGGTGGTGGGAGCAATCCTACCACCCTTTTGGGCTATGAAAGGACCGGTGCTTATGAAAACACTCAGCATAGATATTGAAACCTATTCAAGCGTTAGCCTTCAGAAGGCTGGCGTTTACAAATACACCGAGTCGCAGGATTTTGAGATACTCCTTTTCGGATACAGTGCCGATGGCGCTCCTGTCCAGACAGTTGACCTTGCCTGCGGCGAAGCAATCCCGGAGGATGTTATTTCTGCGCTGACAGATGAGTCCGTTCTGAAATGGGCCTTCAACGCATCCTTTGAACGCATCTGCCTGTCCCGGTTTCTCGGTATGCCGACCGGCGAATATCTCGATCCGGAAAGCTGGCGCTGCTCCATGATCTGGGCCGCCACAATGGGCCTGCCGCTGTCACTGGAAGGCGTCGGTGTTGTTCTCGGCCTTGAGAAGCAAAAGCTGACCGAGGGCAAGGAACTCATCAAATACTTCTGCCAGCCCTGCGCACCTACCAAGAGCAACGGCGGCCGTACCCGCAACCGTCCTGCTGATGCTCCGGATAAATGGGATGCCTTCAAAAGATATAACATCCGCGACGTGGAAACGGAAATGTCGATTCAGGCGAAGCTGCATAACTTCCCGGTGCCGGATTCAGTGTGGGAGGAATATCACATCGATCAGCGGATCAACGACAGAGGTGTTGCGCTGGACCTGACCCTTGTCAGAGAAGCCATCGAGATGGATGGCCGCTCCCGCTCCGAGCTTACCGATGCCATGAAGGATATTACGGAGCTGGAAAACCCGAACTCTGTGCAGCAGATGAAGCTGTGGCTTGCCGACAATGGACTTGAAACAGATACGCTCGGCAAAAAGGCCGTAGCCGAAATGATAAAAACTGTGCCTCCGGAATTACAGGAGGTCCTAACGCTCCGGCAGCAGCTTGCGAAATCCTCTGTAAAGAAATATCAGACGATGGAAACCTGTGTCTGCTCGGACGGCCGGGCAAGAGGTATGTTTCAGTTTTACGGTGCCAATCGAACTGGCCGCTGGGCCGGGCGCCTGATCCAGATGCAAAACCTGCCTCAAAACCATCTGGAAGATCTCGCAGAGGCCCGTGCTCTCGTAAGAGCCGGTGACTTTGATGCCGTGGAAATGCTCTATGAGGATGTGCCGGACACACTGTCGCAGCTGATCCGGACGGCCTTCGTACCGAGGTCCGGCACCAAATTCATCGTTGCAGATTTTTCCGCAATTGAAGCCCGCGTCATCGCTTGGCTCGCCGGAGAAAAATGGCGTCAGGAGGTCTTTGCTGCCGGTAAGGACATTTACTGTGCCAGCGCAAGCCAGATGTTCAAGGTCCCGGTTGAGAAGCATGGCGTCAACGGCCATCTGCGTCAAAAAGGAAAAATCGCAGAATTGGCACTCGGCTATGGCGGCAGCGTCGGCGCCCTCAAAGCAATGGGCGCTATTGAAATGGGGCTGACCGAGGACGAGCTCCCGCCTCTGGTGGATGCTTGGCGACAGTCCAATCCGAATATCACAAAACTATGGTGGGATGTGGACCGCGCTGCGACGGAAGCAGTCCGGTACAAACGGAAAAGTGAGACCCACGGCATCCTTTTCGATTACCGGAGTGGGATGCTCTTTATCACGCTTCCTTCCGGCAGGCGCCTCGCCTATGTAAAGCCGCGCATCGGTGAAAACAAGTTCGGCGGCGAATGCATTACCTATGAAGGCGTCGGCGGCACAAAGAAATGGGAACGGCTCGAATCCTACGGGCCGAAGTTCGTCGAAAATATCGTACAGGCGACCTCCCGTGACATTTTGTGTTATGCCATGCAGACACTCCGGAATTGCTCCGTGGTGATGCACATCCACGATGAGCTTGTTATTGAAGCCGATCCGCGCATGTCGCTTCCGGCGGTATGCGAGCAGATGGGCCGCACACCACCTTGGGCAAAGGGTCTGCTGCTCCGCGCTGACGGATATGAATGCGATTTTTACCAGAAAGATTAACAAGGATTCGTTCAAGATGGGACTTCGCCTCCATTGGGTAATAGTGATGGACGGTGAAGCCCATCCTGAAAGGAGGCTCCAAAATGGATAAGGAAAGATGCAACTCTGAAGGCTACCCGGACCCGACTGCTTTTGAGGCAATGACCACCATCGAAAACGAGGTCCGTGCCCTTCGTGCTTTTCGGCCTATCGTGTATATCTGCTCTCCCTATGCAGGAGACATCAATAAAAACGTAGAGGCCGCCCGCCGATACAGCCGCTTTGCTGTTGACAGCGGATACATTCCCATTGCGCCGCACCTGCTGTTTCCACAGTTTCTGAATGACGCTGACCCGAATGAACGTGAGCTCGGTTTGTTTTTCGGGAATGCGCTGATGAGCAAATGCGCGGAAGTATGGGTGTTCGGCAACACGATCTCACCCGGAATGGCGGCAGAGATCAAACGCGCCAAGTGGAAGCATTACCGCTTGCGCTATTTCACAGAAGATTTTCAGGAGGTACACGATGTTTGCGATCAGTGAAGATATGAGACTTATTAACGGTGTGGAGGTGCCCACCTTCACCAGAGAGATTACCAGCTGCAACATCCTCGAAGTGGAAGCCGGTACCAACGGCTATCAGGGCGGCGACACCGGACACGGCAGCCGTACTTACTTCCGTATTCAGGACCTTGGCAGCACCGACATTCAGGCACACGTCCTTGGAAAGTACGGCGATGAAGGCTTTGAGGTTTCCCTCGGCGGCGACTGCGAGCTTGAAACAGTCATCACCGCTTTGAAGTTTATCACCAAGGTGCTGGAGGACCAGTCCAAGGAGGTGTATGACTGATGTTCACGCTCTACCACGCCGATGTGACCGGCAATCCCGGAAACTGCTCCTATCCACATATAGTTGAAGTGACAGATGCCGCCTCTCTGCAGGCGGCTGTCTGCCATGATTACGTTTGTGCGGAATACCGCAATAACTACCGTAACGGTGAGAATTTCATCGGAAGCGACTGCCTTCCGGTCGACTGCGACAACGATCATTCCGAGGACCCGGCCGACTGGATCACGCCGGAGGACGTGGCCGCTGCCTTTCCGGGCGTCACATTTGCGGTCCATTACAGCCGCTTCAATATGCGAGAAAAAAACGGAAAAGCTGCAAGACCAAAGTTTCATGTCCTGTTTCCCATTGAGTTTATGTTTGACCCTGTGGCTTATGCGGATATGAAAAAGCTGGTCAACAGCATCTTACCGTACTTCGATACGCAGGCGCTGGACGCGGCTCGTTTCTTCTTCGGCACCAACGATCCGAAGGTCGAACTTCACGCCGGAGACATGACGCTGACGGAGTTTCTTGAATGCGACGATGAGTTTGACGCCGATATGGGAAACCAGAAGCACGGCGACCGCTCCATTCCTGAAGGCAGCCGCAATGCAACCATGTCCCGCTTCGCAGGTCGCGTCATCAAGAAGTACGGCGACAGCGAGGAAGCCTATAACTGCTTTATGGAGGAAGCAGCAAAATGTACGCCTCCGCTGGAGCAGTCCGAGCTTATGACCATCTGGCACAGCGCCCAGAAGTTTTATGCCCGTCTTTCCCAGCAGAACGGTTATGTACCTCCCGACGTTTATAACGACAACAAGAGCTATAAGCCCGGCGACTTCTCCGATGTCGGACAGGCCGAGGTGCTGGCAAAGCACTTCTCCAGCGAGCTTCGTTATTCACCGGCGACGCACTTCATCCGTTATAACGAACACTACTGGCAGGAGTCCGAGCCCGGCGCTCAGGCAGTTGCACACGAGCTTACCCGCAGGCAGTTGGAGGAAGCCACCAAGGACCTGCAGACTGCCATCAAGAAGCTGACGGATAATGGCGGTCAGGCAATTCTCGACAGCACTTCCAAGAGCAAGGCTGAAAGCCTTATGAACGACGATCAGCTGGAGGCATATCAGGAGTTTCTCGCGGCAGCGGCATATCAGAAGTTTGCGATCCGACGCCGTGACAGTAAGAACATCACGGCAACGCTGAAGGAGTCCCACCCGATGCTGGAAATTTCGCCGCGTGACCTTGATGCGGACTGCTTCCTGCTCTGTACGCCCAATGCCACCTATGATATCCGCAAGGGCATGGCTGGCGGCCGGGAACATTCGCCAGAGGATTACATTACAAAAATGACCTCCGTATCGCCCAGCACCAAAGGCGAACAGATCTGGCAGGACTGTCTTGATCTTATTTTCTGCAGCAATCAGGAACTCATTGACTATGTCCAGATGATTTGCGGACTGGCCTCCATCGGCAAGGTCTATGTGGAAGCGCTCATCATCGCTTACGGCTGTGGCCGAAACGGTAAGTCCACCTTCTGGAATGCCATCTCCCGCGTGCTCGGTCTGTACTCCGGCAACATCTCTGCCGACACTCTGACAGTCGGATGCCGCAGAAACATCAAGCCCGAAATGGCTGAGGTCAAAGGCAAGCGTCTGCTGATCGCTGCCGAGATGCAGGAAGGCGCCCGCCTGAACGATTCGACCGTCAAGCAGCTCTGCTCCACGGACGATGTCTTTGCCGAAAAAAAATACAAGGACCCGTTCAGCTTCACGCCCTGCCATACGCTGGTGCTCTACACAAACCACCTGCCGAAGGTCAGCGCTTCCGATGATGGTATCTGGCGCCGCCTGATCGTCATTCCGTTTGACGCCAAGATCGAAGGCAAATCCGACATCAAGAATTACAGCGAATACCTGTATAACAATGCCGGAGAAAGCATTCTCGCGTGGATCATCGAAGGTGCCAAGAAAGTCATTGAGCTGGACTATCATATCCCGGTCCCGGCATGTGTGCAGAAAGCCATTGACGATTACCGCGCCCAGAATGACTGGTTTGCCCATTTCCTTGAGGACAAGTGTGAAGTCGGAGCAGATTTGAAGGAAAGCTCCTCGGCTCTGTATCAGGCGTACCGGAATTACTGCATTGATACCAATGAGTATGTCCGCAATACCGCTGACTTCTATTTTGCACTGGAGGCAGCCGGGTATGAGCGCATTGTGCTTAACCGGAAGCGGTATTTTAAGGGCCTGTGCCTGAAGGCAGACGACGGAGATTTCTTGGATTAAGGGACGTATGACAAGGTGTATCAAGGTCTTATACAAAAATTCTCTTAGCACTATAAAAAAGCTGTAAAGAAAAGTTTGGTAATCACCATTGATACACCTTGCACTCCCGATTAAAAATCCTGATGAGGACTAAGAAAATGAGAGAAAAGACAATCGAAGCAAAATTAGTACGGATGGTAAAAAGCGCCGGTGGCATGACACCTAAGTTTGTGAGTCCCGGCCTTGATGGTATGCCGGACCGTATCGTACTGATGCCGGGTGGCCGAATGGCTTTTGTGGAGGTTAAGGCTCCCGGCGAAACGCCTAGCCCACTTCAAGAGGCAAGGCACCGACAACTACGGCAGCTGGGCTTTCAGGTTTTCGTTCTGGATGATCCGCTGCAGATTGGAGGAATCCTTAATGCAATACAATCCGCATGACTACCAGCGCTTCGCAACCGAATATATCGAAAGCCATCCCGCCTGTGCCGTTCTGTTGGACATGGGACTTGGTAAGACGAGTATTACGCTGACGGCGCTGAACAATATGCTGTTTGACAGCTTCGAGATACATAAGGTGCTGGTCATTGCGCCGCTTCGTGTGGCCCGCGACACTTGGCCCGCTGAAATCGAAAAGTGGGATCATCTTTCCGGCCTTATCGTTTCTGTGGCTGTCGGTACAGAAGCTGAACGGAAAGCGGCCATGAAAAAGCAGGCAGATATCTATGTAATTAACCGTGAAAATGTCCAGTGGCTCATTGATCAGAGCGGGCTGCCTTTCGACTTCGATACCATTGTGGTAGACGAGCTGTCCAGCTTCAAGAATTATCAGGCAAAGCGCTTCCGCTCTCTGATGAAGGTGCGGCCGACCGTTTCCCGCATGATCGGATTGACCGGTACGCCAAGCAGCAACGGTCTGATGGACCTCTGGGCAGAATTCCGGCTGCTGGATATGGGAAAGCGTCTTGGCCGGTTTATCACCGCATACCGCAACAACTACTTCATGCCGGACAAGAGAAACGGACAGGTCATCTTCAGCTATAAGCCGCTACCCGGCGCCGAGGCCGCCATATACAAGGCAATCTCGGATATCACCATCAGCATGAAGTCTACGGACTACCTGCCAATGCCGGAGCTGGTCTCCAGCGAATACACTGTCCGCCTTTCCGATGAAGAGGAAGAACGGTACGAAGAAATGAAGCGTGACCTTGTTCTGCAGCTTCCGGACGGCGATATTACTGCCGCCAACGCAGCGTCCCTTTCCAATAAGCTCTGCCAGATGGCCAACGGTGCCGTTTATAATGATACCGGAGAGGTCCTTCCAGTCCATGATCAGAAGCTGGACGCCTTGGAGGACATTATCGAAGCTGCCGGAGGAAAACCGATTCTGGTGGCCTACTGGTTTAAGCACGACCTGAAGCGCATCGAAGAACGGCTCAAAAAGTTGAAAGTGCCGTACTCCCGGATGGACACGGCCGACAGTATCAAGCGCTGGAATGCCGGTATGCTTCCGGTGGGTCTGATCCATCCCGCTTCTGCCGGTCACGGTCTCAACCTTCAAAGCGGTGGCTCCTGCATCGTGTGGTACGGGCTGACATGGTCCCTTGAGCTTTATCAACAAAGGCACATGGGCCGGTAAGCCCTTTGAGCTTATCGACTGGCAAGAGCAGATTATTCGAGATATTTTCGGAACGCTCAAGCCAAATGGCTACCGGCAGTTCAATACCGCCTATGTGGAAATCCCGAAGAAAATGGGAAAATCGGAGCTGGCTGCGGCTGTGGCCCTGCTCCTGACCTGTGGTGACGGTGAAGAACGTGCCGAGGTCTATGGCTGTGCCGCCGACCGGCAGCAGGCATCCATTGTCTTTGAGGTGGCTGCGGACATGATTCGTATGTGTCCGGCGCTCAACCGGCGCTGCAAAATTCTGTCGGCCACCAAGCGCATCGTGTACCTGCCGACGAATAGCTTCTACCAAGTGCTGTCCGCTGAGGCGTATTCCAAGCACGGTTTCAATATCCACGGCGTCGTATTCGACGAGCTTCACACCCAGCCCAACAGAAAACTCTTTGATGTTATGACGAAGGGCTCCGGCGATGCCAGAATGCAGCCGCTGTATTTTCTGATTACAACGGCCGGAACGGATACCAAATCCATCTGCTATGAAACGCACCAGAAAGCAAAGGATATTCTGGCTGGCAGGAAAATCGACCCGACCTTTTATCCGGTGATCTACGGCGCTGACGAAAGCGACGACTGGACGGACCCGAAGGTCTGGAAGAAAGCAAATCCGTCCCTCGGCATTACGGTCGGCATCGACAAGGTGAAAGCTGCCTGTGAAAGCGCCAAGCAGAATCCCGCCGAGGAGAACAGCTTCCGGCAGCTTAGGCTCAATCAATGGGTCAAACAGGCCGTCCGCTGGATGCCAATGGAGAAATGGGATAAATGTGCCTTTGTCACCGATGAAGATGATTTGGAAGGGCGTGTCTGCTACGGCGGTCTGGACTTGTCCTCCACTACGGATATTACGGCCTTTGTGCTGGTGTTCCCGCCAATGGACGAGGACGACAAATACATCATCCTTCCGTACTTCTGGATACCAGAAGAAAATATGGCCCAGCGCGTCAACCGGGATCACGTCCCGTATGACCTTTGGGAGCGTCAAGGCTTCCTGCAGACGACTGAAGGAAACGTGGTCCATTACGGATATATTGAGAAGTTCATCGAAAACCTCGGTGAGCGCTTCAATATCCGCGAGATCGCCTTCGACCGCTGGGGAGCTGTTCAGATGGTCCAGAACTTAGAGGGCATGGGCTTTACTGTCGTGCCTTTCGGTCAGGGCTTCAAAGATATGTCGCCGCCTACCAAGGAGCTGATGAAGCTGGTGCTGGAGGAACGTATCGCACATGGCGGGCATCCGGTCCTGCGCTGGATGATGGATAACGTCTGCGCCAGAACGGACCCGGCCGGGAACGTGAAAATGGATAAGGAAAAATCCACAGAGAAAATCGACGGTGCAGTCGCAACTGTCATGGCCCTCGACCGGGCAATCCGCTGTGGAAATGACAATGGCGAGTCCGTGTATGATACACGCGGCTTGCTTTTCATTTAAGTATATTTTCTTTCCCATTGGGAACACTATCCCTTAAATAACGGTATAAAATAAGGTAATATTTGCTCATCATATTGACTTTTCCCTTATTTTCTGCTATGATATAAGGGAAAGGCGAGGTGCTTAAGTGAATGAGAGAATTTAACTACTCCGCAATCAAGGAACAAAAATGGGATTCGGATATCCTCGGTTTGATTGCTGCGATCTATAAAGAAGCCGGGAAACAGGAGCTGTACCTGAAGCAGCAACCGGAAGCGCTGGAAAAGCTGGTGGAAATCGCCAAAATTCAAAGTACCGAGGCATCCAATGCGATTGAAGGTATCGTTACGACAAGCACCCGCATTAAGCAGCTTGTCGAGGAAAAAACCACACCCAGAAACCGGGATGAACAGGAAATTGCTGGATATCGGGACGCATTAAATATCATTCATGAGAGCTTCGATGCGATTCCGATCACGCGCAACTATATCCTGCAGCTGCACAAGATCATGTACAGCCACATGAATAACCCGATGGCTGGGCAGACGAAAAATGTGCAGAACTATATCAGCGCAAGCTACCCGGACGGGCATACAGAAATCCTCTTTACGCCGCTCGCGCCCTACGAAACACCGGAGGCACTGGACAGGATATGCGAGGAATACAACCGAGTTATCGGTAACTACGAAATCGAGCCGCTGATTGCCATACCGGTGTTCATCCATGACTTTCTCTGCATCCATCCGTTTAACGACGGCAACGGCAGAATGAGCCGTCTGCTGACGACCCTGCTTCTGTATCGTAACGGATTCTTTGTTGGGAAGTACATTTCTTTGGAGGCAAAAATCGCCAAAAACAAGGACCTTTACTATGACGCTCTCGGCTCGTCCCAGCACGGCTGGCATGAAGGCACTGAGGATACTGTGCCCTTCATCAAATACATTCTCGGTACCATTCTGGCTGCATACAAGGACTTTGAGGATCGCTTCTCCATTGTGGAAGAAAAGCTTCCTGCTATAGAAATGGTACGTAAGGCGACGCTTCAGAAAATCGGACGCTTTACCAAGCAGGATATCCGTGAGCTGTGCCCATCCCTGAGTGTCAGCTCCATTGAGGGAGCGCTTCGCAAAATGGTAGCCGAGAGTGAAATCAAGCGAGAAGGCTCTGGAAAGGCCACCTGCTATTATCGCATCAAGTAATCCCTTACGAATAAATACTTTCCCTTAAAAGCATATTACAATTAAGGGAAATATCAAATATTAAGGTTAAGCATCTGTCGTATTTTACGATAGGTGCTTTTCTTATGCCCAAAACACAAAGGAGGCCATCAATATGGGATTTTTATCAGGGCTATTCCGGACACGGGATGCTCCTCAAAACAGAACAGTCGGTAGTAATTACGCCTTTTACCTCGGCGGCTCCACTTCCGGGAAAATGGTCAATGAGCGCAGTGCCATGCAGATGACGGCTGTTTATGCCTGCGTCCGTATTCTTGCCGAGGCTATCGCGGGCCTGCCGCTTCACCTTTACAAATATACGGATGAAGGTGGCAAGGAAAAAGCGATGGATCATCCGCTCTATCTATTGCTGCATGACGAGCCAAATCCGGAGATGAGCTCATTCGTCTTTCGAGAAACACTCATGACGCACCTACTCCTTTGGGGCAATGCCTATGCGCAGATCATACGCAACGGCAAAGGCGAGGTCATTGCTCTGTATCCCTTGATGCCTAACCGCATGACTGTGGACAGAGATGAGAACGGGCATCTGTATTACCAGTATTCCCGCTCAAACGATGAGGCTATAAAAAGCAAAGACAGCACGGTCATTCTTCAGCCGAAGGATGTGCTGCATATCCCCGGACTCGGCTTTGACGGTCTGGTCGGGTACAGCCCGATAGCTATGGCGAAAAACGCCATCGGTCTTGCCATCGCTACTGAGGAATACGGAGCCAAGTTCTTTGCCAACGGTGCCGCTCCGAGCGGTGTTCTTGAACATCCCGGCACAATCAAAGACCCGTCCAAGGTTAGAGAAGCGTGGCAGTCACAGTTCGGCGGTTCGCAGAACTCCGGCAAGGTGGCGGTCTTGGAGGAAGGTATGAAATACACGCCTATCTCCATTTCCCCGGAACAGGCACAGTTCCTCGAAACACGAAAATTTCAGATAAATGAAATCGCTCGAATTTTCAGAGTCCCTCCGCACATGGTCGGAGACCTGGAAAAGTCGAGCTTTTCTAATATTGAGCAGCAGTCATTGGAGTTTGTGAAATACACGCTCGACCCTTGGGTGGTGCGATGGGAACAGGCAATTTCCCGTGCGCTCCTCACCCCGGATGAAAAGAAGCGGTACTTCGTGAAATTCAATCTTGAAGGGTTGCTCCGTGGAGATTACCAGAGCCGTATGCAGGGCTATGCAACAGCAAGGCAGAACGGTTGGATGTCCGCAAACGATATCCGTGAGCTTGAGAATCTCGACCTCATTGATCCGGAGGACGGCGGTGATCTCTACCTTGTGAACGGCAATATGGTGCCGCTGACCCTCGCAGGTGCGGCCTATGTTGATAATTCCAACGATGACGGAAAGGAGGACGATTCCGAAAATGAAGAAATTCTGGAACTGGAAGAATCAGGCGGACGCAAATCCATCCGAAGAGAGAGTTCTTGAACTGTACGGCACGATTGCCGAGGACAGCTGGTTTGACGATGATGTCACACCGCAGATGTTCCGAGATGAACTTTTCTCCGGCAATGGCCCCGTTACCATCTGGATCAACTCTCCCGGCGGTGACTGCATAGCGGCAAGTCAGATCTATTCCATGCTCATGGATTACAAGGGAAACGTCACTGTCAAGATTGACGGCATTGCAGCATCTGCTGCTTCCGTCATTGCTATGGCAGGCACGAAGGTGCTGATGGCACCGACCGCTCTCATGATGATCCACAACCCCGCGACTGCAGCATTCGGTGACCATGTCGATATGAAGAAAGCCATCGAAATGCTCAATGAGGTCAAGGAAAGCATTATCAATGCCTACGAGATCAGAACGAGCCTTTCGCACACACAGCTTTCCCACATGATGGACGAAACCACCTGGATGAATGCAAAGAAGGCAATTGAACTCGGCTTTGCTGATGCTCTGCTTACCGATGAAAAACTGACGGCAGAATCCGAAGCCTACGCTTTTTCCGCAAATGCTGTGGAAAAGGCGCTCATCAACAGCATCTCCCGGAAAGCGGAGAAGAAACCTGCAGGACGTTCCGTGGATGAACTTCGGCAGCGTCTCAACACAATTAAAAATTATATGTAATGGAGGAATTACACTATGACTATTTCTGAACTGCGTGACAAACGCGCCAACCTCTGGAAGAGCATGACCACCTTCCTCGACACCCGTACCGGCTCTGACGGAGTTCTCTCCGCCGAGGACGATGCCTCTTATGCAAAGATGGAGAAGGACTTTGATGCCCTTACCAATGAAATCAAGCGCATGGAGAGAAAGGAAGCTCTCGAAGCCGAAATGAACAAGCCCGTCGGCACTCCCATTACCGAGAAGCCCATGAAGACTTCTGACGATGAGGAAAAAACCGGCAGAGCATCCAAGGTCTACAACAAGTCCTTCTGGAACGCCATGCGTCAGAAGAACATCCGTCCTGAGATTGCCAATGCCCTTCAGGAAGGCACTGACTCCGAAGGCGGATATCTCGTTCCTGATGAGTTTGAGCGTACTCTTATCGAAGCGCTTGAGGAAGAGAACATCTTCCGCTCCCTGGCTCATGTCATTCAGACCGCATCCGGTGACCGCAAAATTCCCGTTGTGGCCAGCAAAGGCACTGCGTCCTGGGTGGATGAGGAAGGCACCATCACCGAAAGTGATGACGCATTCAGCCAGGTTTCCATCGGTGCATATAAGCTCGGCACCCTTATCAAAGTTTCCAACGAACTCCTGAACGATTCTGTTTTCAATCTTGAGCAGTACATCTCCAAGGAATTCGCCCGTCGTATAGGCACCAAGGAAGAAGATGCGTTCTTCAATGGTGACGGTTCCGGCAAGCCTGTCGGCATCTTCAACAGCACCGGCGGTGCGGAGGTTGGTGTGACTACCGCTTCCGCTACTGCAATCACCGCAGACGAGGTCATCGATCTCTTCTATTCCCTCGGTGCACCCTACCGCAAGAAAGCCGTGTGGGTTCTGAACGATGCCACCGTCAAGGCAGTCCGCAAGCTGAAAGACGGCAACGGCAATTATCTGTGGCAGCCGGCACTGACTGCGGATACTCCCGACACTCTTCTCGGCAGACCCGTGAAAACTTCTTCCTATGTGCCTACCATCGCATCCGGTGCAAAGGTCATCGCTTTCGGTGACTTCAGCTACTACTGGATTGCAGACCGTCAGGGCAGAGTCTTCAAGAAGCTGTCCGAACTCTATGCCGCAACTGACCAGACCGGTTTTGTTGCGACCCAGCGTGTTGACGGCAAACTCATCCTTCCTGAAGCCATCAAAGTTCTTAAGATGAAGACCTGAGGAGGACGTGACCTATGAGTTATAACGCAAAGAACTACACCGAACAGGGTGGCGAAACCACCCACTTCGGTGGGAGTGTCATTTTTGAAGAAGGTTCTACTGTTGAAGGACTTCCCGAACCCACCATTGCTCCTGCAACAGCATCAACTCTCGGCGGTATCAAGGTAGGCTCCGGTCTTTCTGTCACGGAAGACGGAACGCTCTCCGCAGACGGCATTACTCCGGCAGAGTCTGTTGCTGACAGCGAAGCTACTGATGTGGCCGGTGTGAACACAGTGCTTAATGCCGTCATTGCCGCCCTCAAAACGGCAGGGCTGATGGCATCCGAATGATTCTAAAGGGGCTTCGGTCAAAAGCCGGAGTCCCTCTTCTGGAGGTATCACCATGATAATCACACTGAACGAAGCAAAGAAATACCTCCGTGTCGACTATGATGATGACGATACTCTTATCCGAAAATTCATCAAAACAGGTATGAAACTTGTGGAGGACACGCTGCGGAAAGACATGGAGGATACTCCCACCAATAAAACCGCTGTGCTGTATGTCGTTGCATATCTATATGAGCGTCGTGAGGATGCGGATATGGACGAGCTGACCCGCTCCCTTCGGTATATGCTTTCCACGGAACGGGAGGCTGCTTTCTGATGAATATTTCTCTGCTGAACAAAGTCATCACCATTCAGAAGCAGACCGCCGTTACCGATGCCATCGGGAATCATACAAACACATGGGCAGATTATTATACCTGCCATGCGACCGTCAGCAACGAAACGAACAGCGAAGATGAAACAGCGGGTGTCACTGTGGATAACACAAACTCGGATTTCACCATCCGCTACTGTGCTCTGTCATCCGCTGTTACTGCTACAGAATACCGGGTAGTCATGGACGGAGAGATTTTCGATATTATCTCCGTTGACCACATGAATTTCAAGAGAAAAAGCATCAAGTTCCGATGCCGAAAAGTGAGACGCTGATATGAGTCAGACAATTCCTGTCGGCAGTCTTGCCTCAGAGGTTATGAAACAGCTTGACGATTATGCCGAGCTGACCACGGAGGGCATGAAGAAGGCTGTGAACGATGCCGGAAAGACTGTGAAGAAAGAGATACAGGCAAACGCTCCGGTCAAATCCGGCAAGTATGCCAAGAGCTGGACGGTAAAGAAAACCGATGAGTCCTCCACGAAACTTGAGGTCACTGTTCATTCAAAGAACAGGTATCAGCTGGCACATCTTCTGGAACACGGTCATGCGAAGCGTAACGGAGGCAGAACCTCTGCCCAACCGCATATTGCCCCGGCAGAAGAAATCGGCATCGAACAGTTGGAAAAAGACATAGAGAGGCGTATCCAAGATTCCGGTTTACTTTGAAAAGGAATCCATCAACACAATGGACGCCAAGGGCGAGGTCCTGATAACCATTATGGCGTCGCTGGCCCAGCAGGAAAGCCAGAGCCTTTCACAGAATGTCAAGCTGGGATTGCAGTTCCGATACCAGAACGGACAGGTGCAAGTTAACCACAATCGCTTTCTCGGCTATACAAAAGACGCCGAAGGCAATCTGGTCATTGATCCGGAACAGGCCGAGGTGGTCAAACGCATTTACCGCGAGTACCTTGACGGCTACAGCATGGACAAAATTGCTGCCGGGCTGGAGGCTGATGGCATTCTTACCGGTGCCGGGAAAGCGAAATGGCACACCAGCACCATCAATAAAATTCTCCGGAACGAGAAGTACATCGGAGATGCTCTGCTGCAAAAGACCTACACCACAGATTTTCTGAATAAGACCCGCGTCAAGAACAACGGTCTGGTCCCACAATACTATGTGGAAGGTAATCACGAAGCGATTATTCCGAGAGAGATTTTCCTTCGAGTGCAGGAAGAGCTGGTCCGCAGGCGGGTAGTCAACACCAGCGCCAATGGGAAGAAACGCGCCTACAGCTGTAACCACTGCTTCTCCCAGATCATCATCTGTGGCGACTGTGGAGAAATGTTCCGGCGCATTCATTGGAACAATCACGGCTGCAAATCCATCGTCTGGCGTTGCATCAGCAGGCTGGAGCGACTTGAGCTAAATCCGAACCGAAGGCCGCCTGAATTTCCGTAAGTGTGATCGTTTCAGTTCCGTCCTTGAAGTTGTAGGTAAAGACCAGCTTATCGTCAAACACATAGATGGAATTGATGAACGTGTCGATGATCTGCTTCTGATACTGCGGGTCGTCTACGTTGCCATACTTGAAGCGGCTGATCCAACTGACTACCTGCTCTTTTGTGTAGTGCGGCCTTGCCATCTGCGCCTGCAATATGGACAGCTTCAACTCTTCCCGCTGCATTTCCAGCTTCTCCAGCCGCTCCTTTGTGGAGGCGGTGAGCACGCCCATCTGAATGGCGTTGAGCATATTGTCAATGGCTTTTTCACATTCAGTCAACTGCTGGCGCATGGCTGGGAGCGAGGTATCTTCCTTTTCCTGCAAGGCCACGATTGCTTCCGCAATGCGGCTGATTTCATCGTCCTGCAATACGCGCTGCACCGTCACAAGAACTGCCGCCCGTTCGATCCAATGCTTTCTGACAGCTTTTCGCTTGCAGCCCAGCTTTCGCTTCACACCGCCGCATTTGTAGTAATAATGTTTGACGCCCTTTGTGCTGCTGGTGCCGCTTTCCCCGGCCATCAGCCGTTCGCAAGTTCCGCAGAACAGCTTCGTTGTCAGCAGATATTCTTCCGTCGCTTTGGCTTTGGCGGGGGCTTTTTTGTTGAACGCCATACGCCGCTGCATCCGGTCAAACAAGTCATCGTCAATGATTGCAGGGATTCCTTTGGGGATGATCACGCTCCCATACTGGTACTCGCCGATGTACTTCCTGTTTTTGAGGATCAGACTGACCCCACCGATTTTGAACGCCTTGCCCTTTTTCGTCTTCAGCCCACGTCCGTTCAGCGAAGCCGTGATCTCGCTGATGCTCTCGCCGCTGTCATAGAGGGTGAATATCTCCGTTACCAGCGGGGCGGTCAGAGGATCGACGGCAAGCACGCCGTCTGTGCCTACCACATACCCTAGCGGCGTATTTCCGCCGTTGTTTTTGCATTTAAGCGCGTTCTCTTTCTGTCCGCGCTGTATCTTCTCGGACAGCTCAGCGGAGTAATATTCGGCGTAGCCCTCCAGCATGGATTCAAGGATGATACCCTCCGGCCCGTCGGAGATATTCTCCTTGACGGATACGACCTTCACGCCGTTCTTTTTCAGAATCCGCTTGTAGTGGGCGCTGTCATAGCGGTCACGGGAAAAACGGTCGAGTTTCCATATCAGCACCACATCGAACAGCTTTTGCTCGCTGTCCTTTATCATATTTTGAAATTCTGGTCGGTCTGCGGTTCTGGCGGACAACGCTCTGTCGATATAGCTGCGGAGAATGGTGATGCCGTTTCGTTCGGCATACTCCGTACACTCGCGAAGCTGACCTTCGATTGATTCCTCCCGCTGGCTGTCGGAAGAATATCGTGCGTAGATAACTGCTTTCATTTCGTTTCCACCTCCGAGAGCATCTGCACAAGCGTTGCCTTCAATCGTTCGTTCATGGCCGAGCCGGGGTCAAAGCACATTTCCACGAACCGCGCCATTTCGGGATTGTTCAGGCCGAGCTTCACAC
>OGZA01000378.1_pt1 | contig 35475 bp, 34 predicted proteins | sample 1576591 | NCBI WGS metagenome assembly OGZA01 (sample SAMEA3541565, study PRJEB24748) | human gut metagenome | biome: human gut; feature: human-associated habitat; material: faeces | place: China | collected 2012
GGGGGTCTATTTATATGATAATTTAACCAGCTTAGTTCATCGCTATCGGAAAACGGACGCCGGGCTGCATGACAAAGCTTTGCAGCGGCAGCGCGGCGGCGCCGATGACAGCCGCCTCCTCTCCGAGCTCGGAGAGTCTGACCTCGACGGGAACATCACCGTAATAGCGGCTGCGGGTAGTGTTGATATTATCGCTGACCTTGTCGAGAAGATAAGTATTGTTCTTGACCACATACCCGGTGAGCACTATGCGCTGGCAGTCAAAAAGGCTCACAAGGTTTGCCAGACCTATTGAGAGGTAGTCTATCGCCTCGTCCGCAATACGCTTTGCAAGCACGTCGCCCTGCGCGGCGGCACTGAAAACAATGTCGCAATTGATCTTCTTTACTATCCCGCCGGCAAGCGACAGCATCAGGGAGTTCGACCCCGTGGAGACAAGGTTCCGTGCCTGGGAGGCAATGGCCTTGCCGGAGGCAAGCGTTTCCAGACAGCCCTGCCGCCCGCACTTGCATATCGGCCCGCTGGGGTTAATGACCATGTGTCCGAGCTCACCGCTCATGTTGTAATGCCCGCGGTATAGCTCGCCGTTGATTATGAGCGCCGCGCCGATGCCGCGCCCGACGGTCACAAGGGCAAAGTCCTCGCAGTTTGTTCCGGCACCAAAATACTTCTCCCCTATCGCCATGAGCTTGGAGGAATTTTCAATGTACACATGCGTTCTGAAATGCTCGTGTAGCGGAGTGAAAAGGTCGACGTCATGCAGATTATAGTCGATGGAGTTGATAACGACGCCGCGGCTCGTGTCGACAAGGCCCGGCAGTCCGACGCCTATCCCGCTGACCCTCGCCGGGCTGACGCCCGCTTCCTTGACGGTGTCCTCAATAAAACGCTCAATAGTCTCTATAAGCTCCGCCTCCGGGAGGCTGTCCTTATCCTGACATCGACTGTGGACAATGTTGCCCTGAAGATTGAGAACGACGCATTTGAACATGGCGCCGCTGATGTCGATACCGACAAAGAAATGGGAATCAGGTATTATCTCCAGCAGCATCGGCGGCTTGCCGCCGCTTGAGATACCCTTGCCCACATCGCGTATCAGCCCGTCTTCGACGAGCTCGTCCGTGATGCTCATTATCGTCGGCATGCTCAGCCCGGTACTGCGTGCGAGCTCCGCGCGGTATATGGACTGGTTCTTGCGAATGAGATCAAGTATCTTGTTCTTATTGTAGATCCGCATCAAACTTTTGCTCTGCATATTACTCTGCATACTCATATAGATCCTTTTCATTTTTCGCCTGTGGAAAAGGGATATCCGCCACTTACTTAATTATCTTAACTCACTAACTCAGATTTTTAGTGAGAACACATCGCTTTATCCACAAATCAACAAAAGCTGCGCAGACAATGTGCTGATAAAATGTATGTACCGGAAAAACTTTCATTTCTATTATACATGTTTTTCTGAATTCTGCAATGTCTAATTAAAATATTGTTAAATTGGCGACCGCTGTGTATTGTGCACAAAACTGCCGCACATTCCGCGGGGAGTGTAACGAACGGAAACGGACAGGCGCACGGCAAAAAAGTTTGCGGCAGAAATCCGCAAATTGCTCTTGACAAAGACAAAATCTGACCCTATAATGAGACTAACTTAGTTATATGAACAAAGTGTCTGCTTTGTTTTGGAGAGGGATACTATGCTGGATAGAAAGAAGTCGGACGCATACGCCTCAATACTGAAGGAAGAACTGCTCATGGCGACCGGGTGCACGGAGCCAATAGCCATCGCGTACTGCGCGGCACGGATGAGAACGCTTCTCGGAAAGCTGCCCGAGCGCGTCACCGTTGAAGTGAGCGGAAATATCGTGAAAAACGTGAAGAGCGTCATCGTGCCGAACACCGGTGGACTGAAGGGCATCGAAGCAGCCGCGGCGGCCGGCATAGTCGCGGGCGACGCTGACAAGGTTTTGCAGGTCATTTCTTTCATTCCCGAGGAAAAGCACGCGGAGATAGCGGACTTTGCAAAGAACGTCCCCATGGACATCATTTGCATGGAGACCCCGCGGATGCTCGAAATAAGAATAACGGGCTGCGCAGGTGATAACACCGCGGTCTGCCACATCGCCAACAACCATTCCAACATCGTCTATGAGGCGCGAAACGGCGAGGTCCTTATAGAAAAAGAGCTGAACGACAATGCGGAGGACAGCCTTCAGGATAAGAGCATGCTGAACGTGAAAGATATAGTTGAGTACGCCGACACGGTCGACCTGAGCGAAGTCGCTTATCTTATAGAGAACCAGATAAAGTGCAATTCACGCATCGCCGAAGAGGGACTGCGCGGCGACTGGGGCGCAAACATCGGCAGCGTTCTGCTGAAAAATTCTGACGGCGACATCGTCACCGAAGCAAAGGCCTACGCCGCAGCAGGCTCCGACGCACGCATGAGTGGCTGCGAGTGCCCGGTGGTCATACTGACCGGCAGCGGCAACCAGGGTATCACGGCGTCCATGCCCGTCATACGCTACGCCAAAAAACTCGGCGCGAGCGAGGAGAAGCTTTACAGAGCCATGATAGTCTCCGATCTTATAACCGTTCATCAGAAGACCGGCATAGGCCGCCTGTCGGCGTACTGCGGCGCAGTATCTGCCGGGTGCGGCGCGGGCGCAGGCATTGCGTATCTCTTCGGCGGCGGCGCTGATGCGATCGCCGAGACCGTCACGAACGCGGTCGCTATACTCTCCGGCACGATATGCGACGGGGCAAGCCCCTCGTGCGCGGCAAAGATCGCGCTGGCGGTCGAGGCGGGCATACTCGGCTATCAGATGCACACCGCGAAGCAGCGCTTCAACGGCGGTGACGGCATAGTCGGAGAGGACGTTGAGGAGACTATCGCAAACGTCGGTCGGCTGGCAAAGCAGGGTATGTACCAGACGGACAGGACTATCCTCCAGATCATGACAGGCAAATAAACTCAATCTACATATAAAAAACTAAAACGGAGGAAGCTATGGAAAAGAAAATCATCAGAGTCGGTATGGTCGGCACAGGCATGATATTCGACCGCCACTGCCGGGGCATCAAGGCAAGCCCCGACGCCGAAGTCACCGCAATATGCGATGTGAACAAGGATGCGCTCGCCCGTAAGGCAAAGCTCGTGGGCGTTCCCATGGAGGCGACATTCACCGATTACACCAAGATGATGGACAGCGGGCTTATCGACGCGGTCGTCATCTGCACGCCGAACGATTCCCACGTACAGATCGCCCTCGAAGCGATAAAGCGTGATCTGCCGTTTGCGATGGAAAAGCCGGTGGGCGTGAACGTCGAAGAAGTGCGTATGCTCAACGACAAGGTCAGAGAGACTAAGACGAAGAACACCGTGCTTTTCACCTACCGCTTTAAGGCTTCGGCGCGCTTTGCGAAGGACATCATCGACAGCGGCGTGCTGGGAAAAATATACCATGTCAACACCGAGTATTATCAGGACTACGATCTCAGGCCCTATTCCCTGCCGACCTTCTGGCGCTTCGACAAGAAGGCAGCCGGCGGCGGTGTCGTGTTCGACCTCGGCAGCCATGTCATGGATCTTGTCACCTTCATGACCGGGCTTGATTATGAGAGCCTCTGCGCGACGGCTGAGAACCTCATCAACACCCGTCCCGATCCCGAGACCGGCGAGATAAAGTCCGTCAGCACAGACGACTACTGCCACATGATGGTAAACTTCACCTCCGGCGCGACCGGTGTTTTCGCAATAAGCAAGTGCTGCATGGGCAGAAAGAACTACCAGCGCATCCAGATATACGGCGAAAAAGGCGTCATCATCTATACGCTCACCGACAAGAATCTTGAGGACACCATCGAGGTCTGCCTCGGTCAGCCCTATGTTGACACCTATGATTACAAGAAGCTCGACATCCCGCAGAAGTACTACGCCGAGCAGATGCAGGCGTTCATCGATGTGATAAACGGCTGCGGCGACGGGCTCACCGCCGATATGGAGGACGGCCTGCGCGCGCAGGAGCTCATCGAGAAGGTCTATGAATCTTCCGAGACCAAGAGCTGGGTCGACGTTAGAAGATAAGGAGAAACAGTTATGACAGGCTTGACCCAGATCCTATGCACCAAGCAGGATTATATAAACGCGGTACGTATGGCAAAGCAGACCGGCGAGGGCGCGGATATCTTAATGGCAAAGCTGCGCGCGGTGAAGGCGACGACAAACATGATGGCGCTGAAAGCGGAAAGCTGGGCAAAGCGCGCTGAGACGCAGCACCAGGAGGACTACGAACCCACCGCCGACGCCAACTGCGAAATGCGCAGGCTTGGCTTCAGCGCGGAAGAGATCGACGGCTTGATAGGAGAATTGCAGAATGTTTGAGCTTATAAAGGCAGATAGACATACGCTTGACGCCGCCGCGGACTTCCGCTGCGAGGGCGCAGGCTTTATAGAGAAATACAAGCCGTTTTCCTATGACGAGAACAAGCTCGTCATAAGGGCAGACTGCGCGGTCCGCCTCGGCGGCTATGGCGCGGCTCTCGTCGTCAACCGCGGGCAGTTCGTATTCGATCCCGCCGATCACCTTGATTCCGGCAGGCTCGAGATCGGCAATGACTACTATATATACGTATGCGTGGACGGAGACGAAGCACGCATATCCGTCTCCGCAAACGGCACCTACCCGCTGGATGCGGCAGCACCGACCTCACGCATGATCGGCGGCTTCCATTACGGCTCCATCCGCAAGGTCAGCGCCGATGGGACATGGACGCCTATCGATTCAAACGGCGTGAAATTCGGCAGCACCGGCATTAAATGGCAGGACAATGTCACGACCGGTATCGTCCCCAACTCCGTGTGGGACCTCAAGAACAGGCCCCGGACGCTGTTCGGCGGGCTTGCGAAGGTCGGAACGGTCTGGGTCTCCATATATCAGGCGAGCAAGCGCGCGGAGTTCAGCTTCATGAAGGGCGATAATTTCCTCCATGTCGCGGACGGCGAGCTTCAGAGCAGATACGGACAGATGCCCGTGTCCGGCATCGATGGGCTGTGCCAGTATAACTTTGCGGAGCTGGCCGCTCGCTCGGGAATGCGCATGATGAAGTATTCCGAATGGCTCGCTGCGGCATACGGCGCGCCGCAGGGCGAGGATCACAGCAATGTCTACGGCTGGTGCGATGTGGACAACAAGATAAGAGCGCGCACCGGGTGCAGCGTGAACGCCGAGACCGGCCGCTTCGATCCTGAGCACGGCGACAAGCCCTACGCCATCAGCGCTTACAACATCGTCGATACCACAGGCAACGTGTGGGAGTGGCTCTCTGAGTACACTAACCGCCATGACGCTCCCAGCGGTCAGTGGACGTATTACGATCAGCTCGGCGAGGGCATGGGTCAGATATACGGCTGGAAGGTCGACAGCTTCTCCTCCCTTGCGGCAGGCGGACACTGGCACAGAGGCTCATGCTGCGGCGCACGTGCCATCAATCCGGACGATCAGCCCTGGAAGGTCAACGTCCACATCGGCACAAGACTTGCCTGCGACGCACTCTGAGTTTTAGAAAACGGAAATCAAATCACAGCGAAAAGAGGCACCAAATCAGGAAAAGCCCCGACTGATCGGGTCTTAACATAAAAAACAAAACAGGAGGCAAACACATGAAAAAGAGGTTTATCTCTCTTGCACTCGTGCTGGTGATGCTTGCAAGCTTCGCATTCACCGCAGCGGGCTGCGGGAATAATTCCGACGCCACAGCAACCGACGGCACCACCGCGGCACAGGGAAAGACGGAACTCGTCGTCGTCACATCGAGCGAGCCCGTGTTCTTCAACAATCTCTGCCCCAGCATGACCAACCTGCCCGACACCCTTGTTTACAGCCAGGTCTATGACCCGCTGTTCTACAAGGATTGGTCCGACGGCGGCAAGGTCAAGGGCTACCTCGCCGAGAGCTACGAGATCAGCGAGGACGGTCTGGACATCAACGTCAAGCTGCGCGACAATGTCTACTTCCACAACGGCTACAAGCTCACGAGCGAAGACGTCAAGTTCACCTTTGATGAGATGTTCACCCGCACGCTCGGCAAGGCCCTGCTCATCAACTGGGACAGCGTCGAGATCATCGACGAGCTCAATCTCGTTTTCCATCTGAAGGCTCCCTACGGCGCGATCATGAACGCGCTCTGCAGCCGCCTCAACTATATCTCCAGTAAGCAGTACTGGGATGAGGTCGGCGGCTTCGACGGCTACAACGCCGCTCCCATCGGCACGGGGCCGTATAAGTTCGTCAGCGCCATCTCCGGCGACCAGGTCGTCCTCGAGAGAAACGACGAATACTGGAACGGTCAGGCAGCCTTCGAGCGCTGCATCATCAAGACCGTTGCCGACAACAACACCGCTGTTCTCTCCGTTGAAAGCGGCGATGCGGATGTCGCACTCAACCTCCCGCTTGACGCGCTCGTGAACATCCAGAACCCCGACGTTGAGTGGAACTCCGCCCTCAGCTTTGAGTGCGGCTACCTCCAGTATAACTTCCTCGAGTCCAGCTGGGCCGGCAACGACACCAACTTCCGCAAGGCTGTCCAGTATGGCGTTGACAAGGAAGCCATCAATCAGGCAGTCTTCTACGGCCAGACCAACACCCCCGACATCCTCGGTGACGAGACCTGGACCGGCAGACCCACCGCCAGCACCTATGACAGCTACACCTACGATCTTGACAAGGCAAAGGAATATCTTGCTCAGTCCGATTACGACGGGCGTGAGTTCAAAGTCGTGACTTGGGCAAACACCAACCTTGAGAAGGCCGCACAGGTCATGCAGGCAAGCCTCCATGAGGTCGGCATCAACATGAAGATCGTCGCGGTCGACCGCGCAACGTTCTGGGACGAGGTCAGAAACACTGAGGATTGGGATGCCTGCATCCACTGCCTCGGCGCATCCTCCCTCGACATGGACGCTTACAACCACTTCATGATGAGCATGTACCCCCAGTACTTCAACGAGAAGCAGGTCCTCCCCAACGGTCAGGAGATGAACGATCTCGTCATTGCCGGCAGACTTGAGCCCGATCAGGCAAAGCGCATTGAGATATACACCCAGCTTGTCAATCTCATCAATGACGAAGCCGTTTCCATGCCTCTCTATCAGGAGGTCAACACCGCGCTCTACCGCGTCGGTCTCAAGAACGTAACGGCGGATCAGGCAGTTCCCGTCAACCGCTTCTTTGATTATACCTATTAATAATATGTACTCTTAAATGAATAGGGCGGAATTATTCCGCCCCATTCGTTTAGCTACGATCTTGCACACGTAAAATGAGGTTTTGATATGCTGAAATACATTCTGAAGCGTCTACTGCTTATCATACCGGTGGTTATAGGTATAACGCTTTTCATATACCTCCTGCTCGACCTCGCGCCGGGCGACCCCACCACTCTTATCCTCGGCACGGACGCAACAACGGAGCAGATTGCGGAGCTCCGGTCTGAGCTGGGCCTTGATAATAACGTCTTTGTGCGCTATTTCAACTATATGTCCAGCGCTGTAAAGGGCGATCTCGGCAGCTCCTGGTACAATTCCAGACCCGTCATCGACGAGTTTATGGAAAGGCTGCCCAACACGCTTGCGCTGGCCTTCAGCGCCCTCGCGATAACCATTGTTTTCGGGCTCACGTTCGGCACGCTCGCAGCAGTGTTCCAGAACCGGCCCATCGACGGCGTCACGCTTGTTCTGGCGCTGCTCTTCGCCAGTATGCCGAGCTTCTGGTTCGGCCTTATGCTCCAGCTGATCTTCTGCCTGGAGCTCAAGTGGCTCCCGGCAATGGGTGTCGGCACTATAAGGCACATGATCCTGCCCGCAACGACGCTTGCCCTCGGCACGATCGCAAGCCAGGTGCGTATGACGCGCTCGAGCATTCTTGACGTTATAAACATGAACTATGTGCGCACGGCGCGCGCAAAGGGCGCAGGCGAGTTCCGCGTGGTGTTCCATCACGTCATCCGCAACGCGCTCATGCCCGTCGTCACGAACTGGGGTCTTACCTTTGCAACGGCCTTCGGCGGCACGATCATTTCCGAGACGGTCTTCTCCATCCCCGGTATCTCGTCGTATCTCATAAACGCCGTTAAGGTCAGGGATATCCCCGTCGTCATGGGAACGGTCATCATCGTTTCGATAATCGTCGCTTCCATCAACCTTATCATCGATATCATCTACGCTTTTATCGACCCCAGAGTAAAAGCCGGCTATGTAGGCTGATAAGCCGAACAGCCTCGGAAAGAAATTTTGAGTGTGAAATTTATGAAAAAAGGAATACAACAGGGTACCGAACTGCACAGCCGCTCCCAGCTTGGCTTGATCCTTTTTCGCTTCAGAAAAAACAAACTGGCTGTAATCTCGGTCTATTTTCTGATTTTTATTGCTATTGCTATCCTCGCCGCGCCCCTGTACATGGACTATGACAAGGCGATCGTGATGAACGTGACGGAGAAGTTCCAGTCTCCCAGCTGGGAGCACCCCTTCGGCACGGACCTCTACGGCAGGGACCTTCTCGCCCGCGTAATCTACGGTGGACGCATCTCTCTGTTCGCCGGGCTCTGCATCATTTTCTTCTCGTTCATCTTCGGCGTCATTATCGGCTCCATCGCCGGGTTCTTCGGCGGCAAGGTCGACCAGATCATGATGCGCTTTATCGACATATTCATGGCGGTGCCCACGATCTTCATGGCGATGGCTATCATTACGGCTCTGGGAGAGGGCGTAAAGAATATAATCATCGCGTTTGTTATCTGCAATATCCCAAGCTACTCGCGCATTGTCCGCTCATCGACGATGACGCTGCGCAACATGGAGTACGTAGAAGCGGCGGAGTGCTATGGGGCAAGCAAGCTGCACATCATCCTCAAGCATATCATCCCCAACGGCATCGGCCCCGTCATCGTCACCGCGACGATATCCCTCGGCGTTGCCATCCTGAGCATCTCCTCGCTCGGCTTCCTCGGTCTGGGCATATCCGCCCCGACTCCCGAGTGGGGCACGCTGCTTGCGGACAACAGATACTATATCCGTTATTACCCGTATCTCGGCATTCTCCCCGGCGTCGCCATCATCCTCACTGTCATGTGCGTCAACTTCATCGGCGACGGCCTGCGCGACGCGCTCGACCCGAAGATGAAGAAGTAAGGAGGCCGGCCGTATGTCAAATTTATTGAACGTAAAAGACCTCTATGTCAGCTACGGCACGGACGACGGCGTCGTCCGTGCGCTCAACGGACTCACGCTGTCGCTGGATAAGGGCGAGAGTCTCGGCCTCGTCGGCGAGACGGGTGCGGGCAAATCCACCTTGGCGCTCAGCATACTCAGGCTCCTGCCTGACAGGATCGGCAGGATCGATTCAGGCACGATAGAGTTTGAAGGCAAAGACGTGCTGTCGATGAGCAAGAAAGAGATGAAGAGCATCCGCGGGGACAAGATATCCATGATCTTCCAGGACCCCATGACGAGCCTCAATCCCACTAAGACCGTCGGCAAGCAGCTGTCCGAGGTGCTTGATCTCCACTTTGGCGCGCTCACGCGCAAGGAGAAGGCGGAAAAGGTGGATAAGATGTTCCGCATGGTCGGCATCCCGCCCGAGCGCCAGAACGAATATCCCTTCCAGTTCTCAGGCGGAATGAAGCAGCGCATCGGCATTGCCATGGCGCTCATTGCCGAGCCCGACCTTCTCATCGCGGATGAGCCGACGACCGCGCTCGATGTGACCATTCAGGCGCAGATACTCAGCCTCATGAAGAATCTCCAGGCCGAGACGCAGACCTCCATGCTGCTCATCACGCATGACCTCGGCGTCGTTGTGGAGATATGCACGAAGATTGCCGTCATATACAGCGGGCAGATCATCGAGTACGGTACTATCGAGGACGTCTACGCACGCCGCCATAACCACCCGTACACCGAGGGACTGTTCAACTGCATCCCCGATCTGAAATCGACCGCGCCGCGTCTCACGCCGATACCCGGCAGCATGCCCGATCCGCTGCATCTGCCCGCAGGGTGCAAGTTCTGCGACAGATGCAAGTACCGCATGGACATCTGCGAAAAGGAAGAGCCGCCGGTATATACCAATGGCACGCACAGCATCCAGTGCTTCAAATACAAGGACGGATGGGAGGACTGACATGGCAACACCTATTATCGAAACCAAGGGCTTGAAGAAATACTTTAATGTCAGCCGCGGCTTGCTGCACGCTGTGGACGATGTGGATCTTTCCATCGCGCCGGAGGAAACTCTCGGCATCGTGGGCGAATCCGGTTGCGGCAAGTCCACGCTCGGCAGAGTCATCCTTGGCCTCCTCCCGGCGACCGAGGGCGAGATACTCTATAACGGCGAGAGCATATTTGACGCGCGCGGCAGGAAAAAGCCGAACACGTATAAAGACATGCAGATGATCTTCCAGGATCCTTTCTCCTCGCTCAACCCCAGGCTCTCCATACAGGACCTCATCGCCGAGCCTATACATGTGCAGAAGGTGCTCGCGGATGATGCGCAGATAAAAGAGCGCGTTCTGGAGCTGATGGACCTTGTCGGCCTGTCCGAGCGCTATGTCAACTCCTACCCCCATGAGCTGGACGGCGGACGCCGCCAGCGTGTCGGCGTTGCCCGCGCGCTCGCGCTCAACCCGAAGTTCATCGTCTGCGATGAGCCCGTGTCCGCGCTCGATGTGTCCATTCAGGCGCAGATACTCAACCTCATCATGGACCTTCAGGACAGAAACGGACTTGCGTATATGTTCATCACGCACAATCTCTGCGTCGTCAAGCATATAAGCTCGAACATCATGGTCATGTACATGGGCAAGGTCGTCGAGTACGCGTCCAAGGAGCAGCTTTTTGAAAAGCAGTACCACCCCTATTCTCAGGCGCTCCTGTCCGCTATCCCGCTCCCGGAGCTGCGTCCTGACAAGCAGCGCATCGTCCTCAGCGGCGAGGTCTCTAACCCAATTAACCCCGCGCCGGGCTGCCGCTTTGCGCCGAGATGCAAATACGCCACGGCAAAATGCCTCGGTCAGGACATTCCCCTTGTCGAAGTGGAGAAGGGCCGCAAGGTCGCCTGCACGCTCTATACCTGAAAAACGAATACTATACTGAAGAGGAATCTTATGAATAAAATTGAAAGACTCAACGCCGTTCTCAACGGTGAAAAGCCGGACATAGTCCCTGCCGGCTTCTGGTACCACTATGACCCCACCAATAACACCTACACCATTGCGCAGAACCACCTCAGGACCTTCCGCGAGACCGGTGTTGACGTCTATAAGGTCATGCAGGATTATATCCAGCCCATCGAGGTCAACATTCAGTCCGCCGCTGACTGGGACAAGGTCAGCTATCCCGGCACATCCTCCCCTGTCTATCAGCGCCTTCTTGATGTTATAAAGATGATCCTTGACGCAACTGGTCATGACGCGCTCGTATTCCAGACGATGTTCGGCCCGCTCAAAACCATCGTGCAGAGCTACGGCTATGACATGGTCATGGCCTACTCCAAGACCGCTCCGCAGCAGCTCGCCGCGGCCGTGCGCCGCGTGGCGGAAGCCCAGACCGAGTGGGCAATGGGCTTCATCGAAGCCGGCGTCGACGGTCTTTTCTATTCCGGCCAGTTCAGCGAACCGGGACGCTTCACGGACGAGGAGTTCGACCTGCTCGTCAAGGAGGGCGACCTCACCATCCTGCGCGCGGCAGAGAGCAAGGGCGCACGGAACATACTCCACATCTGCGGCGAGCCGGATTATAACTATGTTTCCACCCCCGCCCGCTACACCGAATACCCCTGTGCTATCGCCAACTGGTCCGTCAAGGACACCGGCCTCACCCTCTCCGAGGGCAGAAAGCTCTTCGGCGGCAAGCCCATTCTCGGCGGCGTGAACAACCGCGGCGTCATCCTCAACGGCAGCGATGATGAGATACGCGCAGAAGTCACGGACATCCTCAAGAACGTCGATACGCTCAGCGGCTATATGCTCGGCGCCGACTGCACCATTCAGGGGCACGGCATCAGCAACGACAAGATAAAGGTCGCCGTTGATACCGCACATGAGTACATGAGCAAGAACTAACATACAGAGAAACAAAAGAAACAAATGGAGAAACAAATTACGGAGACGGAGGATAAAAACTATGTCTAAAATCAAAAACACACCCAATCAGGTAGACGAGATCGTCGAAGCAGTACGCAGCGCGATAGAGTTCCGCGGAACATGGTTCGCACTTCTTTTTGACGAAATGCGCAAGGCCGGCGTCGACGCCGAGGGCATCACCCGCCGCGCAATCCGCCGCTGCGGCAGAGAGATCCACGGCGTCAGAGCGGCTTCCGCCGTCGAAGGCCGCCATCTGAACGGCAACGAAATGTGCGCCTTCTCTTTCAACGAGCTGATGAAAAAGGTCTTCATCATGGACCCCGTCACCTCCGATGAAAATAATGCCGACGCATATCTCAACTACTGCCCCCTCGTTGCCTCATGGCAGAAGATGGGCTTCAGCGACGAGGACATCGACCTTCTGTGCGACATGGTTATGGAGGGCGACAGAGGCGTTGCCGACGCCAACGGCTTCAAGCTGCACCTCGGCTCGACCATCGGCAGCGGCTGCGACAAGTGCAATATCCATTTTTACCGGGGCGAACTCAAGAAATGATCTCGCCTGCCGCTGTTCAGAAAGGAACATCTTGTAAATGAGAACAGTAAAAATCGGGGACATGACAGTCCCGACAATGGCGGTCGGCTGCCGGAGAATGAACAATCTCTCCGTGCCCGACGCGGACAATTATATCCGAACCTCTATTGACCTCGGCGGAACCTATTTTGACCTTGCCGACCTCTACGGCGGCTGCCTCAGCGAAAAGGTATTCGGCGATGTTGTCAAACTCGACCCAAGCCTGCGCGACCGTATGTTCATCCAGACCAAGTGCGGCATCAGAAAGGCGATGAACGCTTTCGACCTGTCGAAGGATTATATTCTCTCCGCGGTCGACGGCAGCCTTGAGCGGCTCGGTACCGACTATATCGACGTGCTGCTCATCCACCGCATGGACGCTCTCTATGAGCCGGAAGAGATAGCCGAGGCTTTCGGCATCCTCCAGCAGAACGGCAAGGTCCGCGCCTTCGGCGTCTCCAACGCCACTCCCATGCAGATCGAGCTTCTCAAGCGCTATGTCAAACAGCCCCTTGTCATAAACCAGATGCAGTTCAGCATCGCTCACTGCGGCATGGTCTCCCAGGGAATATACACCAATATGGGCAATGACGGCGCTGTTGACCGCGACGGCGGGATCCTGGATTATTGCCGCTTGAACGACATTACCATCCAGACCTGGTCGCCGCTGCAGTTCGGCTTTCAGGAGGGTATCTTCATCGGCCACCCCAAGTTCCCGGAGCTGAACAAGGTTCTCGATGAATTGGCCGAGAAGTATTCTGTCTCCCCCAGCACCATCGCGTTCGCGTGGATACTGCGTCACCCGGCGCATATGCAGCCCATCACCGGCACGATCAGAGCCTCGCGCCTGAAGGAGTGCTTCGACGCGGCGGATATCACGCTCACCCGTGACGAGTGGTACGCGCTCTATACCGCGGCGGGCAATCCGCTGCCCTGCAACCCGCAGCCCAATCAGGCCAGAACCTGAAATACTTATCACGCAAAAAGAAGGCATTGGCTCTGCTGCGTTATACACCGCTGAGCTGTATGCCTTCTTTTTCGCACAGGAGAACAAGCATGAATTCAGAAATAAAAACCTTCGGCACGCTGGACGACGGCAGAGAGGTAAAGCTCGTCACTCTCAGCGCGGGGGAACTGACTTTGACCGTGTCCTCGCTTGGGGCGACGCTCGTGTCGCTCTCCGTCCCGTCGCGTCTGCACGGCGTTGACGACGTCCTCCTCGGCTATGACGGTCTTGAGGGCTACAGCGCCAACAGATATTATCTGGGCACGACCGTCGGGCGCTTTGCCAACCGCATAAACGGCGCGCGCTTCTCCCTTAACGGCAGAGAGTACAGCGTATCCGCCAACAAGCCCGACTGCTCGCTGCACGGCGGGGTCATGGGCTTTTCAAAGCTCCTCTGGTCTGCCGATACGTACCGGGACAGCGACGCGGTCTTTGCCCGCTTTGAGCTCTTCAGCCCTGACTGCGACCAGGGGTATCCCGGAAATCTCAAAGCCTCGGTCAGCTATGGGCTGAACGCGGAAAACGAGCTGCTTGCGCATTATGAGGCAGTGTGTGACGCCCCCTGCCCCGTGAATCTGACGCACCACGCGTACTTCAATCTTGCCGGACAGGGGCGGAACATAGATGTGCTTTCAACGCGGGTGAAGCTCTATAGCTCGTCATACGTCGAGGTGGATGACCATTTCATGCCGACGGGCAGGCTCAAGAGCGTTGAGGGCACGCCGCTCGATTTCAGGACCGAGAAGCCCATCGGGCAGGACATCGCTCCGCTCGCTGAAAGCAGTCTCGGCGGCTATGACCACTGCATGGCTGCAGACGGTGAGTTCGGTACTCTCCGCCCGTTCGGCGAGTTTTTCGAGCCGCTGACCGGCAGGCGCATGAAAATGAGCCTCACCCAGCCGGGCGTGCAGTTTTATACCGGCAACATGCTGCCCGGCATTGCCGGGAAGGGCGGCACCGTATACGGCAGATATTCCGGCTTCTGCGTCGAGCCCGAGTTCTTCCCGGACACGCCGAATCAGCCGGCGTTCCCCAACGCCGTTTTCGGCCCGGGAAGAGACTATAACGAGAAGGCAGTCTATAAGTTTGAATGGTGAACGGACTGAGAAGCAAAGATGTACGATGATTTGAAAAAAGAATTTGAAGCCGTTTTCGGCAGACGCGCGGAGTATATATTCTCCGCGCCGGGGCGCACGGAGCTCGGCGGCAACCATACGGATCACCAGCTTGGCCGAGTGCTGGCAGCGGCGGTAAATCTGGACACAAGAGCCGCCGTGGCACTGAACGCGCAGCGCTGCATACACGTTAACTCCGATGGGTATGCCCCTGTTACCGTCGCGCTGGATGAGCTTGAGCCTGTCCCCGCGGAGCGAGAGACGACGGCCGCGCTCGTGCGCGGTGTCGCGGCGGCGGTGACGGCGCAGGGATATGAGGTGCCGGGCTTTGACGCCTATGTGGTGTCCACCGTCCTGCCGGGCAGCGGGCTGTCCTCCTCCGCCGCATTTGAAGTGCTCATGGGCACGGTAATGAACCACCTTGCCGGGGCACGGCTGAGCGCTGTTAAGATCGCCCAGCTCAGCAAGTATGCCGAGAACGTGTACTTCAGCAAGCCCAGCGGGTTGATGGATCAGACGGCGTCCTCTGTCGGCAACATCGTCTCCATAGACTTCGCGAATGCGGACGAGCCGAAGGTCACGCCAATCGCTTTTGATTTCTCATCCAGCGGTCATGCCCTGTGCATCATTGACAGCGGCGCGGATCATGCCGATCTCACGGATGATTATGCGGCGATACCGCGGGAGCTCGGCGCTGTCTGCTGCGTTTTCGGCAAGGAGCATCTGCGCGAGGTGGATGAAGCTGAGTTTTTCAGCCGCCTTGCCGAGGTTCGCGCCGCCGCAGGCGACCGCGCGGCACTGCGCGCGATCCATATATTTAGCGATAACTGCCGCGTGGACGCGCAGGTAAACGCGCTCATTTCCGGGGATTTTGCCGAGTTTCTGCGCCTTGTGTCGGAATCCGGACGCTCATCGTGGATGTATCTGCAAAATGTCATCCCCGCCGGTGGCGTTTTCCATCAGGAGCTTGCCCTTGCACTGGCGCTGACGGAAAAGCTGCTGGACGGGCGCGGCGCGTTCCGCGTTCACGGTGGGGGCTTCGCCGGTACGCTTCAGGCTTTCGTGCCGCTGGATATGCTGCCGGAATTCTGTGCGGGCATAGAAAGAGTGCTTGGCGCGGGGAAATGCCATGTGCTGAATATCCGCCATGAGGGCGGCTGCCTTTTGGAGAAGATATGAAAGCTTATATAGATGCGCTTGTGAACTACGGTCTTGAAAAAGGACTGATAACCGCGGCCGATAGCTGCATTGCCTATAACCGGATATTGGAGATAATGCGCCTCGACTTTGCCGAGGGCGACGGCAGCGCGCCTTGCGCCCTGCCCGAGATACTGTCGGCGCTTACGGATGACGCTGTGCAGCGCCATGTCATCGACGATAACTCCACCGCGCGCGATCTCTTTGACACGGCGCTCCTGGGCGCTCTCACGCCGTGGCCGCGGGAGGTGCGCCGACGTTTTGCGGAGCTTTACGCTGTGTCGCCACAAGCGGCGACGGACTGGTTTTATAAATTCAGCGGCGATGTCAACTATATCCGCCGCGACCGCATAGCCAAGGATATGCATTGGGTCTATAACTGTGAATACGGTGCCCTGGACATAACCGTTAACCTCTCAAAGCCTGAGAAGGACCCCCGGGCGATCGCAGCGGCGCGCCTTGCGCCGCAGTCCGGTTACCCACGCTGCCAGCTCTGCCGCGAGAACGAGGGCTATGCCGGGCGCATGAACCACCCGGCGCGGCAGAACCACCGGCTCATCCCGCTCAGCGTCTGCGGCGAGGAATGGTTCTTGCAGTACTCGCCTTACGTCTATTACAATGAGCACTGCATCGTGCTGAACTCCGCCCATGTACCTATGAAGATCGACCGCGCCGCGTTTGATAAGCTCCTGGACTTAGTGCGGCAGCTGCCGCATTATTTCGTAGGCTCGAATGCCGACCTGCCTATAGTGGGCGGCAGCATACTCAGCCATGAGCATTTTCAGGGCGGACGCTATGAGTTTGCAATGACGCGTGCCGCCATCGAGCAGGAGCTTGAGTTTAACGGCTTTCCTGATGTGCGCGCCGGAATTCTCAAATGGCCGATGTCGGTCATCCGGCTGCGCGCTTCGGACAGTGCGCGCGCCGCGGCGCTTGCCGAGCGTATACTGAATGTCTGGCGCGGCTATACGGATGAGGCGGCGGTCATTTTCGCCGAGACTGACGGCGTTCCACATAACACCGTTACGCCCATCGCACGCAGGCGCGGGGACGACTATGAGCTTGACCTTGTCCTGCGCAATAACCTCACGACGGACGAATACCCGCTGGGGCTCTATCACCCGCATCAGGAGCTGCACCATATAAAGAAGGAGAACATAGGGCTGATAGAGGTCATGGGCCTTGCCGTGCTCCCCTCGCGGCTCAAGACCGAGCTTGAGCTTCTGAGAGCGACACTGCTCAGCGGCGCGGATCTTCGCGCAGATTCGCGCATAGCCCACCATGCCGAATGGGCGGAGGGGCTGATGCAAAGATATAAGTTCACCGAAGAAAACACGGAAGAGATACTCCGGCAAGAGGTCGGAAAAGTGTTCATGCAGGTTCTGGAGGACGCGGGAGTCTATAAGCGCACTCCCGTCGGTAAAGCCGCCTTTATGAGACTTATCGATGCTGTAAACGTAGAAAGATAATTGCATAATCACGTCTGACGGCAGACTCGGATATGTGTTTCTCATACGCGACCTGAGAAATCAATTCATTATATTCCTCAGGAAATTCATGTAGTTTCATGCAGTGCCTCCATTTTCGGATATTTGTATTCGGACATCGCAGACAGATACTTATTCAAATTATTTTTCACTCCATAATAATCGAGGATGCTGCGTAGGAATGCGATGGTATGTTTAGGATAATGAATCCGTGAATTGACATACTCAAATATTTCATCGGAATAATGCGGAGCAAACTCTTCACAAAGCTTAATAAATTGGTTCTGATTCAAATCCTGTATTTCATAGTAGTTCTTCAGTACCTCAAGCATTTGGATCATTCGTACTGCTTCCGGTGAGTATTTCAATTCCTTCTGGGTAAGCCGAACGCTGCCTATTCGCTTTGTTTGCTGCTCAGATAGGGAAGAGTATACCTCAATCAGTTCAGGTACTTGAGTAGTCAGGTTCAGTTGATTATATAACGCATAACCTATGACAGTCCCATTTCCTTCTCGCGTAAACTCGCGAATAACATCGCGTTCGGAGGGAAGTCTTATTCCGTACTTACCGCGAGCCGGTTTGCAGTATATTCCTCTTGAGACATGAGCCAAGGTGTTTTGTTGACACATACGCTCCAACGTCTTGTAATAAGCCGATTCAGATACAGTATCGCAAAGGCTCTGGCGGTAGAGTTTGCTTGCAAAAATAAGCTGGTTTTCTTTAAAGCTTTCTAACTGCCGTTCAATTTCATGCTTAGCCTGCACTGCTCCTCACCTCCGTAAAAAGTATAGTTATATTCTATATACTACTATACTCAGAGCGAAAAGCATTGTCAAGTAAAATCAAAATTTACTTGACAATGCTTTTTATGCTCTGTTCAGTTCCTCCGTCAGCCTCCGCACGATCTGTTCATGCGCGGCTTCATCCCGCGTCATCTCGTCCTCCGTAAGAGCTTCATCGCGCATACACTCTGCCTCGCGTGCCCAGACTTCAAAATCCGACTTGGACATTTTACCTTTACTCACGCGGGCAAAGTATTTTTTATACGCCCGCTGGTGAACCTTCCAGATATCGTTGTTGTCGACTTTCTCCTTGAAGCTTTTTGCCGCTCCTATTTCACGGCAGGTCTTCCCGCCCTGCCCCGGTGCAGCATACAGGATGAGCCGACTGTAAGAGTCATAGCGCAGAGCAAGAACAGTCTTGCTCCTGAGGGTAAGTCCATCGCGTTTGAGTTAGCCCCAGAGCGTGGCTTTCAGTGGAAAGGTGCCTGCGAGATCACAGTCGATGAGCTCCTGAGCGGCGGAGGTCAGGTACAGACAAAAACTATGCAGATGGAAGATGAACTCAAAAAGATGCTGAACTCCGGTGAAGTAAGTGGAGAAGAACTCAGCGAGTACATATTCACGAACGAGCACGGCAAGCTCATTCACCCCGATACGTTCTCAAGGACGCTCCGCAAAATATATGACAGCATCGGCTTGCCGCACGAGTTTCATCTTCACACACTGAGGCATTATTACGTGACGACTCTCCTGCACAGCGGAGTTGATAAGCAGACCGTCGCCGACCTTGTCGGTCACTGCGATACGTCCTTCCTTGAGCGCACATACTGTCACCCGCGGCTCGATAAAAAGCGCAGCGCAGCCGAAGAATTTGCCGCCGTGCAGTTTGGTGAGTCTATAAGATCAAGACCGTAACTCTTGTTGGTTTAGTAGAATTTCTCCTGCGTGCGAAAATAGTAATAGCTTTCCGTACCTGTTTGCAGTATGTTGTGTCTGCAAAACAGACCTCTACTCTGCTGAGGTCAATAGAAAGGAATGACGGATATGGCAAGCATAAGAAAACGTGGGAACAGCTACCTGATTGTAGTCTCAATGGGCTATGACTGTGCGGGGAACAGACTCAAATCCATGCAGCAGACGGTGCATCCGCCTGCCGGCATGACGCCGAAGCAGACAGAGAAGTGGCTCAACGAACAGGCTGTGCTCTTTGAGCTCAGCTGCAAGCAGCAGCCGCAGCAAACGGCATCCAACATGACTCTCGCTGAATACTCAAAGTACTGGTTCGAGAACATCGCGCCAAACAAGCTCGCAAGCTCCACGGTGGCTCGTGAGAAAAGTGACATCGATCGCTTCCTTCCGCTCATAGGTCACTACAAACTCACGGAGCTGCGTCCGGAGCACTTCCGAAAACTCTACGTCGCCCTGCGCAAAGAAAAGAATATGATAAACGGCAAACCGCTCTCCGAGCTGACCGTTGAGGGAGTCCACGCATGTCTATGCGGGATACTCAGCGATGCAGTGGAGAGCGGTTTGTTGGATCACAACCCCGCTTGGCGCACCTACAAGTATTCTAATATCGATAAAAAGCAGCAGGTCGTTGCCGACAAAGAGATTCTGCAAAAGCTCATCTGTGCGCTGGAGAAAGAAAGCATCAAGTACGAGACTTACTTCAAGCTCATCATCGCGACCGGGATACGGCGCGGCGAGTGCTGCGGCATAAAGTGGAGCGACATTGACTACGCCGGGCGCAGCATACATATCTGCCGAAACGTGGTTAAGGTCAGCGGCGAGGATCTCTGCATCAAAGAGCCGAAAACCAAAGCAGGCAATCGCTATGTGTACTTCTCACCTGAGATGGGGACGCTGCTGAAATAGTACCGCCGCTACTGCGAGACCGAGGCTCTGCACTATGAGGGTCGGATTATAACCGACAACGACTTTCTGTTCAGAAAGCATGAGCTGGACGAGCCTATGACGCCGACAACATTCACATGGCGCTTCAAACTGATCCTCAAGAAAAACAATCTGCCATACAACCTGAACGTGCATTCGCTTCGTCATACAAACGCCAGCTTGCTGATTGCAAACGGCACGGATGTTGCGACGGTCTCAAGCCTCCTCGGTCACGCGCAGGTCTCGACATCGCTGGATATCTACACCCACGCGTTCGACAAGAACAAAAAAGCCGCCAGCGACAAGCTGCATAATGCGCTGTATATATAAAGGTACCCGCCACGGCTCACCTGAGCCGTGGCGGTGTGGCAGTGTCAGCCAATTTTGAAGACAGATGAGAGCATTTCAGAATACTTTAGGTGACCAAGCTTTGCCGTTATCCCATTACAGGGAGCCTTTCGCGCTAAGCGCATCCAATTTTCTGTTGCGCAATGTAAGCGTGAAATCAGCGGCTACCATCGCCAGGTCCAGAATATACACGCACAAAACAAAATTAACATTGTGCATTATAAGCTTTCCCGCAATTCCGCAGAGATACCCGACCATTATCAGTAGCTCAAAGCCGATGCTTTTCCCGCCGGCTGTGCGGGAACGGTATGACTTGACGATATTGAACGGCCATGAAGCTCCAAAGCACAGAAGCATCCCTACCTCAAACACTGAGCCCATAAAACTCTCCTCCAAAAGTCAGTCAAGCTTTGCGCTTCCGGCAAGCTCCGCTCCGGTCATGCATGCCGCGATGCTGCCTTCCCAGAAGGTCTGCGGCAGATGCTTTTTGACCGCAAGCGCAAGCGCATTCTCCGGCACGATATGCCAGAGCCTGTTGAGCGCGCCGACAGTAAGCATATTTACACAGCTGCTTTTTCTTTCAGCAGCGGAGAAGATCGGCAGGCTGACAACCCTGGCAGCCCCAGTAACCGAAAGCGACGAATCCGTCAGGATCGTACATTTGCTGCCAGCAGCGGCGGAATAAATATCGCAGGCCTCCTGCGTGAGCAGCACTAGGATATCCGGATGCTCGATTTTCGGAAACAATATCGCACCGCTGCTGATGATCGTCTCTGAGCTGCAAAGGCTTCCTCTGGCCTCCGGTCCGTAGGCCTGCGTCTGCGTGGCGTTGAGCCCGCAGTTTGCCGCGGCCTCGGCGAGGACTATCGCGGCGGTTATGATACCTTGGCCGCCGGAGCCGACAAATTTGATTTCATGTCTCATTGCCGCCCTCCGCTAAGCTGTGAAGCAATTTTTCGTATATTTGTGTATATTCGGGGTACTCGTTTTCAAATGCGGCTCCGATGGAATAGCCGTCAAATTGTTCCCCGCACTTCACTGGCTTCAGATTATCGCGCTGCCAACGGAGCATATCGACTGGGCTGACGTTCCCGTTTTTACGTCCGTAGTAGGTCGGGCATATGCTGGCGCAGTCAATGACTGAGAACCCCTGATGCTTTATCCCACTCGCAATAAGAGATACCGTCAGCTCGGTGTGATAGCAGTCCCCGCGCGCGGCAAAGCCAGCACCGGCTGCTTTAGCCAGACTGACTATATCAAAGCTGCGCTCAAGATTGCCGTAGGGCGCGGTGGCCGCGTGATCCCCAGTCGGCGTTGTCGGCGAATACTGCCCGCCCGTCATGCCGTATATCTCGTTATTGAACACCACGACCGTGAGCCCGATGTTTCGGCGGCAGGCATGGATGAAGTGATTGCCACCTATCGCGGCAAGGTCGCCGTCTCCGGTTATCACGATAACTTCCAGCGTAGGATCAGCGAGCTTCACACCGGTCGCAAACGGGATCGCGCGGCCGTGCGTGGTGTGCACCGTGCTGAAGTTCATATATCCGGCGGCTCTTGACGAGCAGCCTATGCCCGAAACGATACATACCCTGTCCCTGTTCAGGCCGAGCGAATGTATCGCACGAATAACATCGTGCATAAGGATCCCATTGCCGCAGCCTGGACACCAGATATGCGGCATGTTTTCTTTTCTGAGATACTGCTCCGTATCCTTATCCGCCATGACTGATCTCCTCTTTTATGCGCGCAGTGATCTCTTTCGGATATAACGGCTGCCCGTTATATTTGCATATGCGCCCAACTTCCCGGCCTGACGTGTATTTTTCAAGTTCCTGTGCCATCTGCCCCATGTTAAGCTCCGCGGCATACAGTCTGTTAGCTTGCCCGGCAGCACGCTTAAATGCTTCCGCCGGGAACGGCCATACTGTGACCGGGCGAAACATCCCCGCACGTATTCCTTCTGCGCGCAGCATATCCACCGCAGCACGCACGGCCAATGCCGCGCCCCCGAAGCAGGTGATGAGAACATCGGCGTCCCCGGTCAAGTATTCTTCACTGCGGCATATCTCGTCCAGATTCTTTTCTATTTTATCATTCAGCCGGGTCAGCAGTCTTTCGCATTCGGCATTGCTGTTCGTCGGGAAGCCGCTTTCGTCATGAACAAGCCCCGTGATGTTGTACCGCTGTCCTGAACCTATCGGCGGCATGTGCGGGACATACTCTCCCGGCTCCGTGCAATACGGAGCTGTTTTGTAAAATTCGCAGTTCAGCCGCGGCGGCTCCGGCAGTTCCGGCAAAGCGACGCCCGCGCGCAGATGTCCGATCATCTCGTCCATCAGGAAAATGACGGGAGTCCTGTAGCTCTCGGCAAGCGTGAACGCTTCCATTATGAGCGTGTAAGTCTCCTCAACGGAGGATGGGGAGAGCGTTATGATCGGGTGATCCCCGTGCGTGCCCCAGCGGCACTGCATAAGGTCGCCCTGAGAGGGTGAAGTGGGCATACCGGTCGATGGTCCCTGCCGCTGCACGTTCACGATCACGCACGGGAGCTCCGCAATTACGGCATAGCCGATGCTCTCCTGCATCAGGGAAAAGCCGGGACCGCTCGTGGCGGTCATAGCCCGTCTGCCGGCTGCCGCTGCCCCCAGAACGCACATAAGACTGCCTATCTCATCTTCCATTTGGATAAAAGTTCCGCCCGACTTCGGCAGCAAAAGCGCCGAAAGCTCGGCGATCTCCGTTGAGGGCGTGATCGGATAGCCTGCGAAGAAGCTCATCCCCGCTGCCATCGCGCCGAGGACGCAGGCTTCATTTCCTTGTATCAGTGTGTGTTTTTCCATCATTCGCTCAATATTGCAGTTACCGTCACAGCCATATCCGGACAAAGATGCTCACAGCGGCGGCAGGCAATGCAGCCATCCGCGGCAACCGGTTTTTTGCTGTCCATCCTTATCGCCCTGACCGGGCAAAAGGCGGCGCATATGCCGCAGCCCTTGCACCATGCCGGGTCAAAACTTACTTTACCTTTTGTGTCAGCATTCATCTAAATATACCATCCGCATACTCTTATAGCTGCGGCTGTCTCAATTTGCATTTTGGGGGGCTGCCTCTTAGTGAGACAGCCCCTTCGTTGGATGCCCGGACGCGGAGGATCACTTGAATTTGGGAGTGCGTTTATGGAGGAAAGCATCAACGCCTTCCGCACAGTCCGGAGTTTTGAAAACGTCCTTGCTGAACTCGAGGTTCTTATAGAAGCATTCGGCTGAACCGGAATTACCGATCTCGCGGACGCCCTTCTTTATCAGCTTTATCGCCTCAAACGGCTTCTGACCGATTTTTTCGGCCATATCGAGCGCCGCTTCAACAACATGTCCCGCGGGGGCAAGCCTGTTGACGAGGCCGAGCCGCAGGCATTCGTCCGCTTCTATGAACTCGCCGAGGAACATCATTTCCATAGCCTTTGCCGCGCCGACGATCCTGGGCAGGCGGAACAGACCGCCGCTGCCGGGAAATACGCCAAGGTTTATTTCGGGCTGGGCGATCTTGCTTATATCAGACATTATGCGCAGATCGCAGGCCATGGCCATCTCATAACCGCCGCCGCAGACAGTACCTTCCATTGCGGCAATAACAGGTTTTTCAAGGAACTCTATGCAGTTGAAAGTCTCGTTTTCCTTCTGGAGCTTTTTACCGATGACATCATCCCACACCTGAGGGAATTCCTTGACGTCGGAGCCGACGCAGAAAGCACGCTGGCCGGAGCCTGTGAGGACGATAACACGAACCTCGTCGTCCTGCTCAAGCTTGAAGAGCGTCTCGCGCAGCTCGGCGCTCAGGTCAAGCGTTACCAGATTCAAGGGAGGGTTGTTGAGAGTTATGAGCGCTACATTTTTTCTGGGCTTTTCAACCAGAATAAGTTTGTTTTTGTATTCCATAATTCTGTCTCCTGTTATATGATGCTTTCAATTATAACTGTCGGCATTTACAGCAGCAGAGTGCTCATCCCCGGAACAAGAACAAAGAGGAAGAACACAGCCACGAAGCCGAGGAAGAACGGTATTTCACCCTTCGCGATTTCGCTTATGGAAAGCTTGGAAACCGAAGCCGAGGCGAAGAGGTTGACCGCGACAGGCGGGGTCATATTGCCGATGACGATGCCGACGCAGACAATCATGCCGAAGTGGATCGCGTTCACGCCGAGGCTCTGCGCGATAGGCCAGAGCACCGGAACAAGCAGCACGCAGATTGAAATGCCCTCAAGGAAGGTGCCGAAGATCAGCAGGATTATCGCCACGACAAGGCAGAACAGCCACGGCGCAAGATTCATCGCAACGATTGCGTTGACGATCTGGCTGGAAATTCCGGAGAATGTGAACAGCCATGAGAACGCGGAGGAGGTCGCGATGATGAACAGAACTATAGCACTGCTCTTGCCTGAGTCAAGTATGATACGGTAAACATTTTTGAGATCGATCTCTTTATAGACGAACCGGCCTACTATATAAGAATATACGACAGCCACAGAAGCAGATTCCGTCGGAGTCATCAAGCCGGAATATATACCGCCGAGAATTATAACAGGCAGAAGAAGTGCCGGGAAAGCATGAACGAAGTTTATACCGATCGTCTTGGCGGAGTGCTTCACAGTATTGCGCGGCCAGTTCTCTCTCCGTGCGTAGAAGCCGCAGAGCGAAAACAGTACCAGCGCTATAATAATACCGGCAACGATACCAGCCTTAAACATGTCGCCCACGGAGCTGTTTGTAATAGTGCAGTAGACTACCATGACTATTGACGGGGGGATAATGGGGCCAAGACCGCCGGCAACTGCCAAAAGACCGGCGGAGCGATCGGCGGGGTAGCCTATCCTTACCATGTCGGAATAGAGCATTCCGCCGATAGCAAGCACAGTCGCGGGGGCGGAACCCGACAGCGCCGCGAAGAACGCACAGGCAAGGATCATCGCATAGGCCATACCGCCGCGGATGTTTCCTATAATGCTGTTGCAGAAATCAACAAGTCGGCGGGATATTCCGCCCTCGCACATGAAGTTGCCCGCAAGGACAAAGAACGGTATTGCCATGATGGAGGATGCGTCCAGCGCAGTGAACAGACGCTGCGGAATGACCGCAAGCGGCACATCGAGTGTAAGCAGCGCCGCCAGCGTTGCCGCGCCTAGCGTGACGGAAATCGGTACGCCTACGAGGAGCATTATTATCATGGACGCAAAGAGCACATACCCTGTCATTCTGCCGCCTCCTTTTTCTCCGGTATATCATCGCCCTTGCCGGTGAAGAATGACAGCACGAGCGTAACAGTCTGAACTATAGTTATGATCCCGAAGCTCAGGGGAAGTGCGGAATAAGGTATCCACATCGGGACGCGCAGTCCGGACGAAACCTGACCGGACATTATCTGAGTCTGAATGATACTGAAAGAAAAATAAAAGCAGACTGCTGAGAATACGATAACAACGATTTTAGAAATTACGTGGCACACAGTCTTTGCCGTGCCGCCGAGCCTGTCGGTCAGGACAGTGAGAGATATCTGGGAGCCGTCACGCAGACCTGCTTCCGTAGCAAGCAGCGCCATATATACCATGCAGTAACGGGATATTTCCTCCAGCCAGCTTATGCCGAACTTAAATATGTTTCTGTTGAGCACCTGAGCGAATGCTCCCAGTATCATTATCACAAAGGTCAGAAAAAGTATAAAGTCTTCAATTTTCTGAAGCTTGGACAATATTTTTTTCATGTGGTTTCCCCTTTTCATAGACACGGCCGGATAAATCCGACCGTGTCTTCAAAAGTGTAGTATGATCAGGCTGCTCTGTCCGCCTCGATTGCAGCGGCCCAATCGGGATTGATTCTATCGGAGAACTGCTCCATCGCGGGATCAACGACCGCGCGCAGCTCATCCATGGGGATCTCGTAGAAGTTGACGCCGAGCTTGACAAGCTCCTCACGTGCGCTGTCATTGGCCTCGACGAGGTACTGGCGCTGACGGTCAGCACCGGCCTTGACGCCGGACATGAATGCATCCATCAGATCGGCGGGGATGGTGTTGTATGCCTTGTCGGACATGAACACGCCCATAAAGCCGAATACATGGTTAGTCATGGTGACGTTCTTGGTGATCTCATAGTAACGGTTTGCAATAAGGTTTGCAACAGCGTTCTCAGCCGCATCAATAGTGCCCTGCTGGAGAGCGGTAAAGACTTCACCGGAAGCCATCGGGGTGGCGATCGCGCCGAGAGCGTTGAAAGCGGCGATGTGCAGGTCATTTTCCATGGTGCGGATCTTCAGGCCCTTGAAGTCCTCAATGGTCTCAACGGGACGAGTGGAGAAAACATTTCTGAAGCCGACGTCCATCCAGCCGACAGTGTGAACGCCCTGAGCGGCGGTCTTCTCTGCGATAAGCTGACCGACCTGACCGTCGATAACGCGATGAGCCTCATCGGCATCATTGAAAAGGAAGGGCTGGTCGAGAACTGCCATCTCGGGAATGAAAGAAGTGAGGACAGCGTTGGAAGCGGTGAACATGTCAATGGTGCCAAGCTGAGCGCCCTCATACATATCTCTCTCGTTTCCGAGCTGGCCGCCCGCAAAGACTTCGATCTTGATGCGGCCTTCGGTTGCTTTCTCAACTTCCTCAGCGATCGCGAGAGCGCCCTTGTGGAAGTTGCTGCCGTCGGGGTCAACCATGCCGAGCTTGAGCGTGATGACATCGGCAGAAGCTGCGGTATCGGTGCTTACGGCCGTGTTGTCCTGGGCTGTGGGTGCAGTGGTCGCGGTGCTGCTGGAGCCGCAGCCTGCGAGCAGGCAGGCGACCATGGCAACGCAAAGAATGATTGCTGTGAGTTTTTTCATTTTTTCTCCTTCTTCTATTAAAATATATCTTTTTAGCTGAGTACGGAATTATTCCGCCTTTGCTACAGCTTTCCCTGATTTGAGCATATCCGCTATTTTTTCTTCCGAGTAGCCGCACTCTCTGAGCAGCTCCAAGGTGTTCTCTCCCAAATCGGGTGGCAGCCTGCGCAGCGGCAAGGGCTTACCGTCATAGCGGTTCGCGTGGCCGAGGACCTTTACCTCTCCGGCGACGGGGTGGTTCATCGTGATGAAGGTTTCGTTGAATATGACCTGTTCATCGTTGACAACGTCTTCATACTCGTTCACCTTCTCGTACCACATACCGAGCGACTCGAATATCTCCGTCCACTCTGCCGTGGTACGCTTTTTCATCTCGGCGCAGACGACCTTGTCAAACTCAATGCGGTTTTCCATCTGATCTCTTGCGGTGAAGCCTGCAAGCGAGCCCGGAGTAAAAGCTTTTTCCAGCTTATCAAACGGGTTCAAAGAGAGCGTTATGCAGGAGTCGGCTGTCTCATAAACGCCGTAGGGCGACTGATGGAAACGTGTGGACAGGCCGGTATCGGTGCGCGGAGTCAGCTCGCCGCCGTTCATGAAGTAGTTGAGCGGTTCTATCTGGAGGTCAAGTGCGGAGCCGAGCAGGCTTGCGTCTACCTTGTGCCCAATGCCTGTTCTGTCGCGGTCATATACAGCAGAGACGATACCGAGCGCGGCGAGTATTGCGCCGTGCTGGTCAACGAGCGCCGTACCTGCCGGCATAGGCGGGTGGTCGCTCGGCCCGGTCAGGGCGGCAAGGCCGCTCATGCCCTGAAGCAGCAGATCCTGACCCGGCTTCTTGGCCTTGGGACCAGCTGAACCGTAGCCCGTGCAGGAGCAGTATACTACGCGAGGATTTATTTCCTTGAGCTTCTCATATCCCAAGCCAAGCTTGTCCATAACGCCGGGGCGGAAATTTTCAATGATAACGTCATAGCCTTTGTCCCGTATGAGCGTGTATATTGTTTCACGGCCTTCCTCAGACTTGAGGTCGATCGCGAGGTCGCGCTGATTGCGGTTCGCCATGAGATAAAACACGCTGACACCATTCTTGTAGGTGTTGCATCCGGACCAGCCGCGCTCATAAGCGCCTTTACAGGCTTCGATCTTTACTACATCCGCTCCGAGGTCTGCCAGCGCCTGCGCGGCGGACGGTCCCTGGAGATAATGTGTGAAGCTCAGAACCTTGATTCCTTCCAGCATGGGTTTACCCTCCTTAATAATTTCTTTCTCAGTATAGCAATGATGTTGCTTTCGTCGAATCCTTATTGATCCTGCGGTAGAGCGCCTCGGCAAAGTAGTAGTCGCCGTACATTGCCGATTCGTCAACGCCTGATTTGCGCGGGAGGTCGACAGTCGCATGGCGTATTATACCATACCTGTCCATGTCTTCAAAAAGGCAAATATTGGTCTCGGCACCAATGATCCTATCGGCACGTTCGCCCCAGAGCTTTGCCGCTTCGGTGTCCTCACGCACACCGCACATCTCGGATATAAGTGCCATGCCTGCGCAGGCTATCGAGGAGGCCGCGGCGTCTATCGGCTGGCTGCTGTCATTGCGGAAGTTGAAGTCCCATGCCGGCATCAAATCGTCGTTCAGATGCTCCCAGTAATAATCGGCGATTTTTATTGCCGTTTCAAGAAACTCGGTTTCGCCTGTGTAACGGTACATGTTCGCAAAACCGTACAGCGCCCAGGCCTGTCCGCGGCTCCAGCATGAATCTGCCGAAAAGCCTTGATGTGTATCGCCGTAAATGTTATAATCTTTATCCCAACGGACAACATGATAGGTGGAGTAGTCCGCTCTCACCGCATGCTCATGTATGCGGCGGCCGACGCCGAGACACAGCTCTTTCCGTGTCGGGTCGTCCAGCAGCTCGCCGGATATCCACAGCAGCGGGATGTTCATGATCGTGTCAACAATGGATATTCCGTCATATCCGGATTCTCCCCATGCGCGGATGAGCCCGGTCTCGGGTATGTACTGCTTGATGAGGTTCTCGGCTCCGGCGTGGATGAGCGGGAGATACGCATCGTCTCCTGTCACTCTGTAACCAAGCACACAGCTCGGTCCGAATATAAAGCCCTGATCGTGAGTGCTCGTATCATCCATGCGGCATCTGAGCTTCATTGCCCAGTTCTTTATCATTTCGTCCATGCCGCTGTCGTCATTCATTATCCGTTCCAGCCAGAGCAGCCCTATCCAGAAGCCGCCTGTCCAGTGTCCATTCTGGTTAGTGAGCCATGAGGACTTTCTGGTGATGTGAGGGAAACCGTCCAGCCGGTCATTCATGTAGTTTACTTTTTCAAAGCATTTAGCTAAGACCTTCTCGTAATCCTGTCCCATTGTTTACCCCTCTTAGTTTTTGTATTGCTTGAGGTCGGTCAGCTCCGGCATTTTTCACAAATCTCAGCTGTTCCGTTTACCTGTGGTCATTATTACATAAGTTCCCGAAGTTTGATGTGCTTATTAGCACACTTTGTGGCTTTTATATACGACATTTGGTTGGATATGTAGGGAGATTTTTATGCTGACAGAGTATGAATTAAATAAATTAAAGAAGAGTTTTCTGTTCAAGAATGCCTCCGAGAATGAAATTCGGCAGTTTGCAAGAAGTTATGACTGTAGTATTGTTGAATTTGACCGAAACGATTGCGTCATAACGCGTGAGGAGATATCAAAGCGTATCGGTATAGTGCTTGACGGCACAGTCGGTATATACTCTGACAGCTTTTATGGCGGACATACACTTATAGGTCTTGGCGGACAACATTACCTTTTCGGGTTCATCGCGATCTTTTATAACAACCATAACTCCATCACCACGCTCTACAGTCACGATCACTGCACTATTGCTTTCTTTGACATCCCACCGGGACTCAGCTCCGTAGAGTTTATCAGATCCACTCCGCCTCAGATCCTCTCCAACATATATGAGATGCTGACCATACACATCCGGGACGATTTTGACCGTCAGCAGATCATCAACAGCAAGTCTGTCAAGGTGAAGCTTGCGCGATATATGATATACTCGAGCAAGAATGCTGGCTCAATGCAGTTTGACATAAAGATGAACCGCACAGAGCTGTCCAATTTCCTCGGGGCATACCGTACAACGCTCTCCCGGGAGCTGAGCCAGATGGAGCGTGAGGGGCTCATTCGCACGGAAAGGAGCCTCATCACCATCCTTGATTACAGGAAGCTGCTTGATATCGAAATGACTAGCTATTACGGGGCAGAGGACATTTAACGCTAAAGGCTGGGAGCAGTAAGTCTTTTTTCTTACTGCTCCCGGCCCTTGACGTTATTGTTTTTTGGAATGGCGCTCTGCCAGTCTCTTTATGTAAGTTGGCTTGAATGTGACATGCGGCGACAGCTTTTTGCACATGAAGGAAACGCCGTTTCCCAAAGTCAGTGCATATACTACCGTACCTACCCCGATCCCGATCAGCCCTCCGGTAAAGAGGAAAGATATACCGGCTGACACTGCTGTGCTGCACAGGTCATAGCCCGTCCGGAATTTCCGATAGTCCTTGTTCAGCAGTTCCGCCATGTCTCTGGCAAAAGAATCACACGGGGTCATCGGCAGCCGTGTAAGCATTGCGAGCGCCACCGTTATCACAAGGAGAATTACCGCCGCGATCCACACGGCGATCCTCACGGTAAGACTTTCCGGAATAGTCGGAAGGATTGCAAGCCAGAAATCAAGAAACAGGCCGAACAGCGCATTCAGCCCAAAAGCAACGATACATTCCGGACGCAGCTTCCGTGCCACGATACAGACCGAAGCGAGCATACACGTCTGAAGAATGATGCTGCATGTCCCGTATGATAGCGGCGATATCTGGCTCACGACAAAAGCCGGCGCAAGCATCGGGGATACGCCAAGATCTGTCATAGCAACAAGATCGACCCCCAGTGCAATAAAAAGGAGGCTCAATAGGAGTATTGGTTCCGGCTGAAGCACCAGTCTGACGCCTGCCGTGTCAGGCGTATTTCCGCTTTCCCTTGTAGCACGAGCTTTCATTCTGCATAACCCCCGCATCTGTCTTATGAGCACTTTATACGTGCCGTGTTTCTCTGCATGGATAATTCAACGCAGAACCATATCCTATTTTTGCGCCAGTGTCAAGAGATTTTGATGATGATGCTTTTGACTTGAAAGTCGGGAAACGTTTTCATCAAATTTTAAGTGGACGGCTAAGTAGACGGCATTGTGGAGACATAAGCGAAGAATTCTGCTTTGGCAGCTTTATGAAAAAGCTGTGTTCAAATAGCAGCCTTGTGTAGAAATTTTAGCTTTACGTTATGAGCGTTTTGGCGCTTATGCGTTAAAAACGTCAAAGTAAAAGCCCTGATCTCTCAAGGCTTTGAAGATAAGAAGAAACCCGCTTTTCAATAAAGATGTTCGGAAAGCGGGCTTCGTTCAGATGGTATGCCCGACAGGATTTGAACCTGCGACCTTCGGAGTCGGAGTCCGACGCGCTATCCGCTGCGCCACGGGCACGTATGTTCGACCTGCGCCGATTGGCGCGGGTCTGCTTTTTGCTTTTTAGTGGTCAAACAGTAGTCAAAGGCGTATCGCTTTTTTGTTTTCGCTGCCCTATGTGCCAGTGCCTTCAACCGCTTGCGGATTTCCGATACTCTACGCGCCGCGTATGTCGGAGTCCGACGCTCTATCCAGCTGAGCTACGGGCACATATTTACATTTACCGCAATATATGGTATACTGACTGTTGTTTCGGACATAAAAGCAGCAGCCATGATTACTGCGGGAATTATTATATCAAAACTTCCGGGTAAAGTAAATAGCGGTTTGCGGCTTTTTAAAGTCTTTTTTGGAAGGCATATTTTTCAGAAAAAGGATATATTGTATGAAGCACATAAACGTCTTTCATAGAATCGCCGCGGTGCTGCTCTGCCTGTGCATGCTGCTGCCCCTCTCCGCCTGCGGTGAGACGAAAATGTACCAGAAGCAGGTGTTCGCGATGGACACCGTCATGACGCTGACGGCCTACGGCAACAAGGCCGAAGCCGGGCTCAATGCCGCGCAGAGCGTCATCACCTCTATGGACTCGATGCTCGACCCCGATGTTGAGACGAGCACGACCTACGCCATCAACCATGCCGAGGGTGCAAACGTCTCCGTCTCCGGTCAGGTAGCCAAGATGCTCAGCACCGCGCAGACCGTGTATAACCAGAGCGGCGGTACACTCGATCTCTCGCTCTACCCCGTTATAAAGCGCTGGGGCTTCACCGACGGGCGGTACTACGTCCCGTCTGATGATGAGCTTGCGCAGGATCTCGCGCGCCGCGCCTTTGACAAGATGATACTCACGAGCTTCCCGAGCTCCGGCTCCTACGCCGTCTCCTTCCCCGCCGGGACGGAGATCACCTTCGGCGCAGTGGCCAAGGGCTGCGCCTCTGACTATGCCATCGCTGCGATGCGCAACGCCGGTGTCACCAGCGGCATCATCTCCCTCGGCGGCAATGTCCAGACCCTCGGCCTCAAGCCCGACGGCACCAACTGGACGGTCGCCGTGCAGGATCCCAATAACTCTTCAAGCTACCTCGGCGTCATCAGCGTGGGTGAGACCGCCGTCGTCACCAGCGGCACCTACCAGCGCTACTTCACGCAGAACGGCAAAACTTATCACCACCTGATAAACCCCGAGACAGGCCGCCCCATCAACAATACCCTCACCTCCGTTACGATCATATGCGAGGACGGCACTCTGGCGGACTGTCTGTCCACGGCGCTCTTCATCATGGGCGAGAGCAAGGCGCTCAACTACTGGCGCACTTACGGCGGGTTTGAAATGATCCTCGTCAACAAGGATAACCAGATCACCTGCACCAAGGGTCTCATGGAGCAATTCACTCTCGCGAACGACAGCTACACTCTAAGGTACACCGAGTAATGACCGACCTGAATACCGACGCCAGATACATCAAGGGCATAGGAGAGAAAAAGGCGCAGGCGCTTGCAAAGCTCGGCGTCTTTTCTCTCTATGACCTTGTTTCTTATTTTCCGCGTAAATATGAGGATCGCAGCACCGTTATGCCTATCGCGCTGACAAGCGGCGGTGAGAGCGTCTGCATCGAAGCGCTTGTCGCCGACACTCCGCGCCTGACCCGCGTGCGCCGCGGACTCGAGCTCGTGAAGCTGCGCGCCGTCGACGAGAGCGGTTCGGTTGACATAACATTTTTCAATCAGCCATACGCGAAGGACAATCTCGTCCGCGGCGAGAGCTATATGTTCTTCGGAAAGATAGAAACCGCCGGCATGCGCCGCTCCATGGTGAACCCCGTGTACGAAAACTCCACCGGAAGCGGCACCGTCACCGGGCGCATCATCCCGATCTACCGCGTGTGCAATGGGCTCAATCAGCGCACCATGCTGCAGGCCGTGCGCCAGGGGCTGGACGCCTGCCTTGACCGCATCCCGGATGTGCTCCCGCAGGACGTGCGCGAGCGCTGCCGCCTTGCGCAGACCGCTTACGCCTATGAAAACATCCACTTCCCCAAGGACTTTGACGCGCTCGAGCTTGCGCGGCGGCGGCTGATATTCGAGGAGCTTTTCGTCCTCGCCTGTGCGCTTGGCCGCATCCGCGGCGAGCGTGTGCGCGAGGAGGGCTTAAAGCTGTCTGTCCATGATATGAGCCGCTTCTGGGCGTCTCTCCCCTTCTCCCCCACCGGCGCGCAGAGGCGCGCGATAGATCAGGCGCTCGGCGATATAAGCTCCGGCGCTGTGATGAACCGCCTCGTGCAGGGTGATGTCGGCAGCGGCAAGACGCTGGTCGCGGCGGCGCTGATGTGGCAGTGCGCTGAAAACGGATACATGAGCGCTTTCATGGCGCCGACGGAAATTCTCGCCGAGCAGCATTATTCGACGCTCAGCTCCATGCTCGCCCCGCTCGGCGTGCGTATCGGCCGGCTCACCGGCGCGATGAGCGCGAAGGAGAAGCGCGAGACTAAGGCAAAGCTCAAGGCCGGGGAATACGACATCGTCGTCGGTACGCACGCGCTGTTCAGTCAGGACGTCGAATATTCAAATCTCGCCCTCGTCGTCACCGACGAGCAGCACCGCTTCGGTGTCGGTCAGCGCTCGGCGCTCATCGGCAAGGGGCAGAAGCCGCATGTGCTCGTCATGTCCGCAACGCCGATCCCGCGCACGCTCGCCCTCATAATCTACGGCGATCTCGACGTGTCCGTCATTGACGAGCTGCCGCCGGGGCGGCAGAAGGTGGACACCTTCGCCGTCGACGAAAGCTACCGGCAGCGGCTCAACGGCTTTATCCGCAAGCTTGTCGGCGAGGGGCGGCAGGTGTTCGTCGTCTGCCCAATGGTTGAGGAGAATGAGGAGCTGCCCGTAAAGCTCAAGTCCGCACAGGAGCACGCCGCTGAGCTTGCCGCGCTCTTCCCCGATCTCACCGTTGCCTGCATCCACGGCAGGATGAAGCCCAAGGAAAAGGATGCCGTCATGGCCGCCGTTGTCGCGGGGGAGGTCAATATCCTCGTTGCGACCACGGTCATTGAGGTCGGCGTCGACGTGCCGAATGCGGCTCTGATGATAATCGAGAACGCCGAGCGTTTCGGCCTGAGCCAGCTGCACCAGCTGCGCGGGCGCGTAGGCCGTGGAAAACACAAGAGCTATTGCGTCCTCGTCTCGGATAACGACAGCGAGGATGTGCGCGCAAGGCTCTCGATCATGACCAAAACCAACGACGGCTTCAAGATATCCGAAGAGGATCTGCGTCTGCGCGGTCCCGGCGATTTCTTCGGCTCCCGTCAGCACGGCCTGCCGGAGATGCACGTCGCCGATCTCGGCGCGGACATGAACGTGATGCAGCGCGCGCAGAGCGAGGCTCAGCTGCTGCTTGCATCTGACCCGGAGCTTTCCGCTCCAGAGCACGCCGCCCTGCGGCAGAGCGTCGAGCGCATGCTGCGCGTGAACGCCGACAGCTTCAATTGATAATGTATAAAAGCAGCCCCACCGTTCTGCACGGTGGGGCTGCTTTATTTG
>OGZA01000379.1_pt1 | contig 35409 bp, 32 predicted proteins | sample 1576591 | NCBI WGS metagenome assembly OGZA01 (sample SAMEA3541565, study PRJEB24748) | human gut metagenome | biome: human gut; feature: human-associated habitat; material: faeces | place: China | collected 2012
AGAGCCACGTGTCGACGCGAACCGAGTCTCCGGGTGCCAAAGCGCCGCGGGGAATCTCGACGGCCTTCTGCTCGCTGGCAGAGGTCGACGGGGAATTGTCCGAGGCGTCCGGTGTACTAGTCATACGGCAATCGTAGACGGTTGCCGAGGGAGCTAGGCGAGGCGTGCTCGCGCGAATGGGACGCCAATCGATTTTCGAGCCAGGAGTGATCTCGCGAATCCTCACCACCTTCTATCTGGAGTCGTTTGCGCCCTCAGCGGGTGGCGGTACGAGTAAGCAGATGCTCGCTCAAATGATCGAGGGGCTCATCTTCGCCTCGTCGCGACTGTTTTCCACCCAAGGCGACAACTAGGGTGCAACTAACGCCGAGCACACCCCAGCAGGTGAAGACGAGCTTTGCCGAGAGCGACAACTAGGGCGCAACTAACGCCGAGCTCACCCCAACGTGGGCAGTTCCACGCACAGAAAATGGAACTGAAAATGGAGCCTGACTAGGGTTGAAGCATGGCCTCCCTGCTGATTGCGAACCACCTGCTTACCCTCTTCCTGGTTGTTGGAGTGGGTGCTGCGCTCGGCGCAATCCGCTTCGGTCCACTTCGTTTCGGCGCAGCCGGTGCGCTCTTCGTTGGCCTTGCAGTCTCCGCATGGAACCCCGAAGTCGGCGAAGGCATGGAAATCGTCCAGCAGATCGGTCTGGCATTCTTCGTCTATACGGTCGGCATCTCGTCGGGCGCAGCGTTCTTTAAAGACATTAGAAAACAGACGGCGCTTCTTGGAAGCTGTGCCGTAGTCTGCGTCATCGGTGCAATTACCGCGTTAATCGGTGGCGGTCTGCTTCAGCTTCCCAAGGGGCTGACACTCGGCCTATTCACCGGTGCTCTGACCGCTGCGCCCGCCTTAGACGCGGCCACCCGCGTTACCGGTGACCCGCAAGCCGCAGTCGGCTACGCCTTCGGATACCCGATCGGCGTCATCATCGGGATCATCATTGTTACCATGACCGTCACCCGCAAGTGGGTGGGCGCAAAAGACACCCCCTCACTGGCCGGTCAGTCCCTGGAAACGATGACCGTTCGCGTTGCCAAACGCATCAACACCCGACACGTTACTTTGTGGCGTGACCAGCAGGTTCGCATGTCCTACCTGCGTCGCGAAGGCGAAACCCGCGTTGTCGTTCCCGGTGAGGACCTGTACGAAGGGGATCTCGTCCTGGTCGTGGGCGACCCGGCAAAGATTGAAGAAGCCGCGCATCAAATCGGCGAACCTGTCGAGCATCACCTTGAAGATGACCGCTCGGACGTCGCATTTGAGCGCATCGTTGTCTCGAACCCCGAAGTTGCCGGACAGCCGATTTCTGCGCTCAATGTAGCCACACGTTTCGGTGCTGTTGTCACGCGCGTCCGCCGAGGCGACCTTGACCTGCTTGCCCGAGATGACCTAGATCTGCAACTCGGCGATCACGTCGCCGTCGTTGTCCCGACAGATGAGCTTGATGAAATTCAGTCCTTCTTCGGAGACTCCGAAAAGCGCGTTGCGGAAGTCGACGCAATGGCGTTCGGTATCGGTCTGGTGCTGGGCATGTTGCTCGGCGCGATTCCATTCCCAATGCCATCGGGAGCCTCGTTCACTCTTGGCTCTGCTGCCGGCCCGCTGATCGTTGGTATGTTGCTGGGTGCCCTGCGTCGCACCGGGCCGCTGGTATGGACACTCCCCACCTCGGCGAATATTACAATCCGCCAGATCGGCTTGCTTCTTTTCCTTGCTGGCCTCGGCTTGAATGCAGGGCCAGAACTCGCTTCGCTTCTGACCAGCCCTGATGGTCCGAAGGCGGCGCTGCTCGCTGTGATATTGGTATTGGTCTGCTGCCTGGCGCAGGCTCTTGCCGGTCGATTTGCCGGCTTGTCCGCGCCTCGTAGCGCCGGTGGAGTCGCAGGTTTCCTGGGGCAACCGGCAGTCTTGCAGGCCGCAGACGCCCGCGTTCCCGATGAACGCATCGAGGCCGCCTACGCGAGCCTGTTTGCTTTCTCCATCGTCGTGAAAATCCTGTTGGTTCCGTTCATCTGGTCGATCTAACACCGACTTACTCCACCGCCAGCGCCACTGGTGCCTATTGCATGAGCTGAACGGATGCTGGGTGTGCGGTATGAGTACCTCATATGGTGTGAGATTCGGGTCGCGGGACTTCAGTCCCCGCCCTCAGAGAGAACCACGAATACACCAAACGCAATTGCATACACCGGTTCTTCTTCCAACACCGGTGGCCCTGGCGCTCAGACCGTCACCGCCGTTGCTTCCATCGAGGAGCGAGCTCACCAGCTTTTGATCTTGAGAACCTTTGCCTAAGGGCGGGATTATGCAGAACTATACATTGGTGCCCCGTGGATCGTCCGCGGGGCACCAATGCGTCTGAGTAAGTCAGGCGCCCAGCCAGTAGGCCTCGAGCACTTTCGACATACCAATCAGGTCGTCAACGTGGCTCATTTCGCGAGCCGAGTGCATCGACAGGAGCCCGACGCCCACATCCACCGTCAGAATGCCCAAGCGAGTCGCCGTGATCGGGCCAATCGTGGATCCGCACGGCATCGCGTTATTCGACACGAAGTCCTGAGATGGCACACCCGCAGCAGTGCATGCACGCTTCCACAGGGCAATACCTTCTCCGTCGGTCGCATAGTGCTGGTTGGCGTTGATCTTCAAGACCGGGCCTCGTCCCATCACCGGATGAGTTGCCGGGTCGTGATACTCCGCGTAGTTGGGGTGCACCGAGTGGGCGGCGTCCGCGCTGATGCACGACGAAGCAGCAAACATGCGCGCAACCCCGTCGGCGTCGCGCCCCAGAGCGTAGGCGGTACGCTCCAGAACGGTCTGCAAAATCGGGCCGGCAGCACCTTCGCGAGTTGCAGAACCAATTTCCTCGTGGTTGAAACACATAAAGATTCGAACGTCGCCATCGGTGGGAGTCCCGGCCTTCGCCAGGCGCTCAAATGCAGTCAGCCCAGCGTGAACGGAGGAAAGATTGTCCTGGCGACCCGCAGCGAAGAACTGGCCGGACTCGCCAAAAGTGGCAGGACCCTGCTGAGGAATCAGGATCAAATCATGTGACGCGATATCCTCGACACTCACGCCGGCGTACTTCGCGATCTCAGCCATGAAGTTCGCTTCCGGGTTATCGACGGTCCACACCGGGTGCAGGTGCTTCTGCGGATCGAGCTTCAGCCCTTCCGGGTTCACGCCACGATCCAAATGAATTGCCAGCTGTGGGATACGTGCCAGTGCGCCGGTGCGCACCAGAACCTGGCGACCGTCCTTCATTATCAATCGGCCGGCAACAGCAAGCTCGCGGTCAAGCCACGAATTCCACATCATGCCACCGTAGACCTCGACGTCAATCTGACCCCAACCATCTGCAGTCGAGGACGTCAGCGACGGCTTCACGTGGAAAACAGGGGAATCGGTGTGCGCACCAACAATACGGAAGCCGGTCTGCTCAGTGACAGAAGTCGGAACGACCCACGCTGCGACGGCGCCACCGCGAACCATGACGTGTCCGCCGGGGCTCGCGTCCCACGGCTCAGTTTCGTCCTGGCGAGTGAAACCTGCATCCACCAAGCGTTGCGCCACCAAGTCAGCGACGTGATATGGGGAAGGGGAGTCAAGCAGAAAATGCTGATAGTCGATCGTGTGTATGTCAGTCTCAGAGTAATCGAAGTAGCCCATGGGTTAATCGTAAGCCCGACTATGCTGAGGGTATGTCTGCAATGAAGCTCTTAGACACCTACGCCCTGAACGACGGCACCAGAATTCCCCTGATCGGCTTGGGCACGTACAACTTGCGTGGCCACGCCGGCGTCGAATCGATGGTGAACGCGGTTCATGCCGGCTATCGTCTGCTGGACTCTGCGTTCAACTACGAAAACGAGGGGGCGCTGGGCCAAGCGGTCCGCACCTGTGGCGTTCCACGCGAGGACCTGTGCCTGGTCTCAAAGCTTCCTGGTCGCCACCACCGCTACGAAGAAGCCGTTGACACGCTTGAAGAATCCCTGTTCAGTGCCGGTTTGGACTACTGGGATCTCTATCTGATTCACTGGCCGAACCCGCGTCAGGGTCTCTACGTTGAAGCCTTCCAAGCGCTTGTTGACCTGCAGAAGAAGGGCTTGATTCGATCGGTTGGCGTTTCGAACTTCCTGCCCGAACACATTGAGCGCCTGCGCGACGAAGTCGGGGTTGTTCCCGCTGTCAATCAGATCGAGCTTCATCCGTACTTCCCGCAGGCCGAAAGCCTTGAAGCTCACCGCAATCTTGGTGTTCAGACAATGTCGTGGAGTCCGCTGGCCCGAAAACTGCGCGTTGTCGATGAGCCTGTTCTCACCGAGATCGGTAACGAGGCTGGTAAGTCTCCCGCGCAGGTTGTTATTCGCTGGCACCTCCAGCTTGGTACTCTTCCGATCCCGAAGTCAGCAAGTAAAGAACGTCAGGCGGCAAACCTCGACGTGTTCGACTTCGAGCTTAGCGAAGACCAGATGGCGCGTATTGCCACTCTTGCACGCCCCGATGGTCGCAGTGCGAATCAAGATCCTGCTTTCTACGAAGAGTTCTAAGCCGACGTTTACAAGCGCATATGAAAAGGATGAACTATGGCACGCAAACCCGATGATCTTCGTCGGAGCTCGAACGTTAACTTTTTTGTCGCAGCTTTTTCCGCGTACTTGGTCTATGCCGTGGATTTCTGGCCTCGCTGGATTTTCCTTGCCGCTGCCATTGGTTTCGTTCTCTATGGCTTGAAACTGCGTAAGGATGCCGACCGAATGGAGACGGGCGGTGCACCAAAGGTCGTTGACTCCACGGTTTCGGACTTGGCCGATAACAGCTAGTTTTCACTCGCTCGCCGTGTGATTGATTCACGAGGTCGCCCACCGCTTCTCGCCCCTCTCTTGCATCAAGGGCGGAGTGAATACGCGGTGCGTCTAACGGATCCTCGCTCGCAATTCGGGCAACAAAAAGGACGAAGCTAGGTCAGCAGACCCAGCCTCGTACCTAAGAAAAAGGTGCCAACTGGTGACGTAGCGTTTACTTGTCCAGTGGGACGCGGTACACGTTCGTCTCGCGTAGCTCGAAACCGGCGCGCTGGTAGAGGCGGTTCGCGGCCTCGCGTGACGGGCGACTGGTCAGATCGACCGTGCGTGCGCCTACTTTCTGAGCGTGGCGAAGCGCGGCCTCAACGAGGGCCTGACCGGCACCCTGGCCACGAGCAGCAGAATCGACAACGACATCCTCGACCCAGGCGCGCACACCGGTCGGGATCTCGAAGGTTGCCAGCGAGAGCATGCCGAGGATCGGGAAAGCACCAGACTCGTCCGTCTTATCGGAGCGGAAAACGAACAGGTGAACGCCGGGCTGAGAAATGAAACGCTCGCACCCAGCCGCGTCCAGTGGGGTAGCCGAACGGGACAGCTGAGGAATCAGGCGCTCCATCGCTTCGACGATTTCGGGGGACGAGTCGGTGATGATCTCGATGGCCATAAGGGTCCTTTCACTTCGCGTCTTCACGCAATTCTGTCGCAATTCTACGGGCGAAGGACACCCAAGGAAACGACCGTGAGCGTCCTTCGAGTGTCACGCCGCCTTATGTCTTCCAAACCACGAGGTCAGGCGAGCAAACAGCTCGTGCTCTTTCGACTGATCCGCATGGACCTGGCCGGCGTGCCTTGCGGTCGCGAGCGGTGAAATCGGAGCGGAAGGCTAGGGAGCGAAACCTGTCCGGCCTCGTACGTGGACGTTTGTCTCCCGACTGCACCTGGTGCGACGGTTTGGTGTGTTTTTGTGTGGATGTGTCGCGTGAGGTGCGGTTGGTCGCTCGATCCTTCCCGTCTGAGCAGTCAGGGTGTGCACCAGGTTGATAGCGGTCGCTCGAAGGAAACAGATATCGCCCGAACTCTAAATCGCCCGAACCCTAAAGGGGTGAGGCGCTATCTAGATGGAAGTTGGTGAGGAGGCGTGAACAAGCGCGGTCTTGCGGATCGAGGTTCCAAACGCACTCAAAGCCGAAACCGCGTAATCGCGAGCAAAAGCAATCGTTGCGCGAGCTTCTTCGATGGAGTCGAAAACCCGCAGCGTCTGACCCGTGTAGTTCACGATGAACAGCGACGAGTTCGCCACAATCGGGTGGGGAACGTAGAGTTCCTCGAAGTAAGCGATTTTTTGCCGGTCAGTTCAACGTCGAGTGCCGTAATGGCCTCGTCGAGGTGCTTTTCCTTCGTCGCACCGATGATCGGCGACGTGACGCCCTTCGTTGAAATAGACCTTCGAGGCGATAATGACTTTGTTGCGCTGAGTGTGTTTGAGCAGGGCCACGCCCAACCAGCGCGCCGGTTTCTTCGGAGCCGACGATCCACCGGCGTATCGTTCCCGGCTTGCCGAAACTCATCGTTCCAATGCAAAACTTCGAAGTTTTATGCCAGTGTTACCCAGTGTTACCAAGTTGCGTGTACAACATGTGCGCCTCCGATTGCGGTTCGCTTCAATTATCCGCCGAGAATCTCAGCGCTGTTCCTCGAATTCCGACACGTCCAAGACCTCGTATCCGTGGGCGCGAAGCTGGCGCGCAAACGTGCCCTCGCCGTCGATGAGAGTGCCGGTGAACGTGCCGTCGTAGATCTGGCGCGCACCGCAACTGGGGCTTCGCGATTGAAGAATGACGAGGCTGGCTCCGCTTGCCCGGAGCTTTTCTTCCGCGATCTGGGCGCCGTCATGGAATTCTTTATCCACGCTGGATCCATCCGCGGTTTGTACAACGCCGTCCACCATTTCAGCTGGCGGACGCGGGGTGGGTAGGCCTCCCATGACTTCTGGGCACACGGGAACGACATCGCGCGAGCCGAGCCACCCAATCAGGGCCTCGTTCCGGTTGTTCCCACCGTTGTACTTGCAATTCTCGCCAAGCAAACAGGCGCTCACCCCGATCGGGTGAACATCATCTGCGCCACCGGAGGTGATGCCATTCTTCGACTGATCAGGCGTTGTCAACATCGGGAGTTTCCTTCTGCTTTCGTGAACGAGATTGAGGGAACTGGCTTCTCGTTTGGATTGCCGAGAACGCGCTTACCTTCAATGAGTGCGGTGAGTTGCTCGAGCGAGAGGGAATTGTGCTCGATTGCGCGTGAAGAATGGATTGTGCGGATCTGGTTGGCTCGACGAAGGTATGGATGGATTGTCTCGCGTGAGCGCGAATCGATGTGTCCGAGCTGTTCGCCGATAGGCGCCGTCAGATTCATGATTTCATCAGTGATCTGGAATGGTGGATCGTAGCGACCCATCTGCACCTCCCAAGAAAACTGTCGAACTTCCACTAGTTATCTTGGTCGGCACCTTAGTCGGTATCTTGGTCGGTTGTGCTAGTCAGGGCAGATTTGCTGGACGTGTTGTCGTAACGTAGTCACCGACACATGCGACGGTTCGTGCGTTATATCGGACAGGTTCGTGCCTAATACCGGACAGAACACATTCTGATGACACCTGTCAGAAAAGCGCTGTGATCCACCCGTTAAACTCGGACTATGCGCCACAGTGATGCTCCGGCCCTCGTACTTGCCAACCTTGGAACTCCGAAAACTCCGACGACTGCGGATGTTCGCACGTATTTGCGTGAGTTCCTCAGTGACCCGCGAGTCATTGAAATGCCGAAAGCTGTCTGGCGCCCGATCCTTGAGGGAGTGATCCTGCGCGTTCGACCGGCCCAATCCGCCGCGAAATATCGGACCGTGTGGCTGGATGAAGGATCCCCGCTACTGCACTACACGACACGTCAGGCGGAACTTCTGAGCGAACAGCTTGGATTGAAAGTCGTGCCCGCAATGCGTTACGGCCAGCCAAGCCTCGGAAGTGTCCTTGATGATCTGATGACGCGGGGCTACCGAAAGATCGCGATCCTGTCGGCCTACCCGCAGTATTCGGCGACCACGATTGCGTCCGTAAATGACGCGGCCGCTACGTGGCTATTGTCGAGGCGCGAACACCCTGAAATCCGGCTATCCCGTTCGTTCCCGACTGCGTCCACCTATATTGACGCGCTTGAAACGGCAATCCGTGAGTCTTGGGAGCGCAACGGCACTCCGGACTTTGCCGGTGGTGACCGTCTGATCCTCTCGTTCCACTCAATCCCGGTTGCCATGTCGAAGAAGTGTGATCCCTACATTGACGAATGCAAGGAAACGGCTGCGCTTCTGCGTGAGCGACTGGAACTGAATGAAGAGTCCTGCATCGCTACTTTCCAGTCTGTTTTCGGTCCTGCCGAGTGGAATGGTCCGGCGACGATTGACACGGTTGGCGAACTCGGCAAGCAGGGGACGAGGCGCGTCGATATCATCTGTCCCGGCTTCGTTGCCGACTGTCTGGAGACTCTTGAAGAGATCGACCAGCTGAACCGCGCAGCATTCACTGATGCGGGCGGATCGGAGTTCCACTACATTCCATGGGCCAATGAAGCGCAGCCCGCAATTGATGCGTTGGCTGAGCAGGCGCGAAACCTGCTTGCCGGCTGGGGTGATTGAGGCCAAGCTGCGGCGTGCCGCAATTCCTGTTAGCCGTGGGGTGCATCAAGTGGAAATGGGGCATATTCGTGGCCAAGAACTGGACGTTAGCGTCATTCTTTGCGGGAGTCGGAGGGATCGACCTCGGGTTTGAAGAAACCGGCAAAGTAAAGACGATTTACGCCAATGAATTCGATCCATATGCCGCCCAAAGGTACGAACAGAACTTTGATCTCACAGTAGATGGGCGCGATATTCACGAGGTTCTGCCCGAAGAAGTACCCGATGCCGGTATCTTTGTCGGAGGTTTCCTCGTTAGGCTTTTTCAGTGGCGGGATATCGTCAAATATGGGCGAAGGAGGACATAACGTTCAAACTGGGGACATGCGCCCAATTTCTGAGCTTGTCTCAGTGCTCAGCCAAGCCTGAGGCGATTGTAGTCAGCAACGCTCCAGCAGAATTGCAACCTCGGCGTGATCCGTGTGCGGGAACATGTCGAATACGCGCGCTTCGAGGCCCCGATAGTTCGGCATTTCCGCCAAGTCGCGGGCGAGCGATTTCGGGTTACACGACGAGTAGATGACTCGCGGGATTCCAGATTCGTTAATCCACGAGGCCAATTCTGAGCCGATCCCTCGACGTGGCGGGTTAATAACCAACGCGTCTGGTCGGCTTTCTTCGGGCTGGCGAGCAGCCCAAGCCGTCGCGTCCTCTGCGATGAACTGCGCGTCCGTGCGCCTCAGTTTCAACTGGCGAGCACCTTGAATTGCCGACGCTATCGCTTGATCCGATACTTCCACGCCTGTCACGGGAGTAATGCCGGCTGATGCCAAGTGAAGAGCGAAGCCTCCGACCCCGCAGTAAAGATCCCAGGCTGAGCGAGGTTGGTCGGCCTCGTTGTCCGAAACTGCCCATTCGGTGACCTGGCGATACAACTCTCCGGCCACGTCCGTATTCGTCTGCGTGAAAGAACGAGGTCCGAGCGCAAGCTGAACATCACCGACCTCCATCTCCAGTGTGCGACGCTTGGTCAGAATGATCTCGTCGGGACCCTCGACGATTGCTTCGTGTGTGGGGTGAATGTTTGCGGTGACGACCTTAAGATTTGGCACCAGGTCAAACAAGGAGGGGAGTGCCTTGCGAATGTCGCAGACGCGGTCGCGCGTACGAAGCACGAAGCGGCACATCAGAGCATTGTCCGCGCCGACGGTGAGTAGCACATACTTCAACTCGCCACTCTTTGTGGGAACGTCATACGGCGTCAGGTTCAGTTGGCGAATAAAGCGCTTCAACCCCGGCGTTGCACGGTTAATTGCAGAATGCTGAATTGGGCAATCCGGCAGGTCAACACCCCTGCGATCGCGTCCTAAAATGCCAAGAGTCGGCCGGCGCCTCGTACCGCCGACGACCAACTTTGCGCTCGTGCGAAAGCCGGTCGGCGACGAGGCAACAGGGGGAAGCCATGCAATATCGGTGGCTCCGGCAACGTCGGCTAACTCGTCGCGAACACACGTTTCCTTCGTGGCAAGCTGGTCGCCGTAGGGAACCTCAATATTCGTGCACGAGTGGCAACGACCCGTATTCCAGTGCTGACAGAGAATGTCGCTTGTGGAACGCGGGGAAAGCCTGAGCTGGATCGAAGACACAAGGGCCGCCTCTTCTGCGACTCCAGTTGGATTATCGTCGACGGGATCGCCGAAAACGCCAGTAAGCTCGGCGCGGTAATTCACGGACATGAGAGGGTCCTTTGGGTCAGGTCCTTGCGTGCTCTTTAGTCTAGGTCAGATGTTGCCTATCGAAGCGGTGAAGCAGAAGTAGAGCGGTAAGCGCTTGGTAATGTGTGAAGTTAAATGTTTCTTTGACCTGCGCAGATGCATCAAAGTTGAGTTTTGGTGACTCAACTTTTCATTTTCCTCTTGCGCGGTGAAGTTCAGGTGTATAAAGTTGAGTCTGTCGGACTCAAGTAGGCGCCTCGCGCGTATGGCGGTCCAAGAAAACTTCACATGCAGTCACCAGCGAAGCTGGGTGGCTGAACGAAAGGAAAACATACATGGCACGTGCAGTAGGCATTGACCTCGGTACCACCAACTCCGCAATCGCTGTCCTCGAAGGCGGTGAACCCACAATCATCGCGAACGCAGAAGGCATGCGCACCACGCCTTCCGTCGTCGCATTCTCCAAGTCTGGCGAGGTCCTCGTCGGCGAAATCGCAAAGCGTCAGGCTGTGACCAACGTTGACCGTACGATCTCTTCGGTCAAGCGTCACATGGGCACCGACTGGAGCGTCGAAATTGACGACAAGAAGTACACCGCTCAGGAAATCTCCGCGCGCATTCTCTCCAAGCTGAAGGCTGACGCGGAAGCATTCCTCGGCGAGCCTGTCACCGATGCCGTCATCACCGTCCCCGCATACTTCAACGACGCTGAGCGTCAGGCAACAAAGGACGCAGGCCAGATCGCAGGCCTCAACGTCCAGCGCATCGTTAACGAGCCCACCGCGGCAGCACTTGCGTACGGCCTGGAAAAGGGCAAGGAAGACGAACTCATTCTGGTTTTCGACCTCGGCGGTGGCACCTTCGACGTCTCCCTGCTCGAAATCGGCAAAGACGACGATGGCTTCTCGACCATTCAGGTTCGCGCAACCTCCGGTGACAACCGCCTCGGTGGCGACGACTGGGATCAGCGTATCGTCAACTGGCTGATTGATCAGGTCAAGGCGAAGACTGGCGCGGACCTGTCCAAGGACACCGTCGCTCTGCAGCGTCTGAAGGAAACTGCTGAGCAGGCCAAGAAGGAGCTCTCCAGCGCGACCTCGACCAACATCTCCCTGCAGTACCTGTCGATGACCGCAGACGGTCCGATCCACCTGGACGAGTCCCTGACCCGCGCAAAGTTCGAGGAAATGACCTCGGACCTGCTCGACCGTACGAAGAAGCCGTTCCACGACGTCATTGCCGAAGCCGGAATCTCCGTCAACGACATTGACCACGTGGTCCTGGTCGGTGGCTCCACCCGTATGCCTGCCGTTTCTGACGTGGTCAAGCAGCTGACCGGCGGCCGTGAACCGAACAAGGGCGTGAACCCCGATGAGGTCGTCGCCGTTGGTGCGGCCCTCCAGGCCGGCGTCATCCAGGGCGACCGCAAGGACGTCCTGCTGATCGACGTGACCCCGCTGAGCCTCGGCATCGAGACCAAGGGTGGCATCATGACCAAGCTGATCGATCGCAACACCGCGATCCCGACCAAGGCGTCCGAGGTCTTCTCGACCGCCGAAGACGGTCAGCCGTCCGTGCTCATTCAGGTCTACCAGGGTGAGCGTGAGTTCGCCCGTGACAACAAGCTGCTCGGCACCTTCGAGCTGTCCGGTATTGCTCCGGCTCCACGTGGTATTCCGCAGATTGAGGTCACCTTCGACATCGACGCCAACGGTATCGTCCACGTTTCCGCGAAGGACCGTGGCACCGGCAAGGAACAGTCCGTCACCATCACCGGTGGCTCCGCTCTTCCGAAGGAAGACATCGACCGTATGGTGAAGGAAGCTGAAGAGCACGCAGCCGAAGACAAGAAGCGCCGTGAAGACGCCGACACTCGTAACCAGGCTGAGCAGGTCGTTTACTCGATTGAGAAGCTCCTCAAGGACAACGGCGAAACCGTCACCGAGGCGACTCGCGCCGCGGTTCAGGCTGACGTTGACGCCGTCAAGGAAGCGCTCAAGGGTGAGGACACCGAAGCCGTGAAGTCGGCTCTCGAAAAGCTCAACGCTTCCGCGATGAAGATCGGCGAAGAGGTCTACGCGGCTCAGCAGGCCGAGCAGGCGCAGGGCGACACCGAGGCTCCGGCCGGCGACGCCCCCGCAGCTGATGACGACGTCATCGATGCTGAAATCGTGGACGAGGACGACACCAAGTGAGCGAAACTGAGAACCAGGGCTTCCAGTCCGGTCCCCAGGATCACGGCGATGCCGAGGCCAACGACCAGGCATCGCAGGCGCAGGTCGCACCGAGCTCGGACGAACAGTTCGCAGCCGGCGCGGCCGCGTCCGTATCAACCGGGGAAACTGCAGGCGAAGCCACCGCGCAGCCCGTTGACGAGGCACTGACTGACATGAGTGCCTTCGAGGAACACGTTGAAGACTCGGACCTCGCAAACGCACTCGAGAAAATCGCTGACCTCGAAGACCAGCTGGCACGTGCGCACGCTGACCTGTACAACCTGAATCAGGAGTACTCGAACTACGTGCGCAGAGCGAAGGAAGCGGCTCCGGGCCACCGTGAATCCGGCCAGACCGAAGTTATTGAAGCGCTCATCAGCGTTCTTGATGACATCGATGCGGCCCGCACTCACGGGGAGCTCGAAGATGGCCCCTTTGCTGCGATTGCAACGAAGCTGGAAAGCGTTCTGGCCTCGCGCTTCAACCTAGAGCGCTACGGCGCTGCGGGTGAAGAATTCGATCCCGCTCAGCACGAGGCCCTGCTTGCCAACGTGAGCCCAGAGGTTCAAGTAGCAACCATCGCCCAGATCCTCCAGCCCGGCTATCGTCGCGATGAAAAGATTCTACGTGCTGCGAAGGTTATGGTGGACAACCCTGAATAAACCACATACCCGTATCCGCCCACACTCAAAGAATGATGGAGGTGAGTGACAGTGAGCGGACAAGATTGGCTTGAAAAAGATTTCTATAAGACGCTGGGCGTAGCAAAAGATGCCGACCAAACAGCGATTAAGAAGGCTTACCGCAAGCTTGCTCGCCAGTATCACCCCGACCAGAATCCGGGTGATGAAAAGGCGGAAACAAAGTTCAAGGAAATCGGCGAAGCCTACGCGGTGCTGTCTGACGAGGAACAGCGTAAGCAATACGACGCGATCCGTGCCATGGGGGGAGGAGCTCGCTTCTCCGCAGGTGGCCCGGGTAGTGCCGGCTTCACAGATGCGTTCTCGTCGATGTTCGGTGGTCAAGGCACTAGCTTCAACTTCTCAACTTCCGGTTCGGGAGTCAATATCGAGGATCTCCTCGGAATGTTCGGTGGAGCGGCCGGTGGCTTCAACGCCGGCGGCCCTCAGCCGAACTGCGGGGCTGGTACCCGCTTTGGTAACACCCCGCCACGTCCAAGGAAAGGCGCCGACCGAATCGCGTCGACGTCGATCACTTTCCGTGAGTCGCTCAAGGGAGCAACGCTCACCATGAAAGTCGACGGGAAGAAGAACACCGTTCGTATCCCCGCAGGCATTAAAGAAGGTCAGAAGGTTCGCCTTCGTGGCAAAGGAATGCCCGGGGAAAACGGTGGCCAATCCGGCGACCTTCAGGTGACGATCCACGTTGAACCCCATCCGGTATTCACCCGGGATGGCGACAATCTGCGCGTGAGAGTTCCCGTGACGTTCGCCGAAGCAGCCTTGGGTACGAAGATCGACGTTCCACTGATCGATGGGAATACCGTGACTGTGAAGGTGCCCGCTGGAACTCAATCAGGCGCGGTCCTACGCGTGCGCAAACGCGGTGTTGAAACCGGCAAGCACACGGGTGACCTGCTGATCGAGATCATGGTTGCCGTTCCTGACCACCTGACCACGGAACAGAAAGAGGCCGTGAAGGCACTTGCTGACTCTTTTGATCACCAGGACGTGCGAGCCACCCTGATGGAGAAGGCGAAGGAGTGACCGATGGCCAGGCGACGTTCTTCCAATTCTGATGACGCATTGACGTTCGTTATTTCAGTGGCGGCTGAGCTTGCGGGCATGCACCCGCAGACTCTTCGTCAATACGATCGCCTCGGTTTGGTGACGCCCGCGCGCACAAAGGGCAGAGGGCGTCGCTACTCGCAACGCGACGTTCAACGTCTGCGCGATGTGCAGAGGATGAGCCAGGATGAAGGCATCAATCTTGCTGGAATCCAGCGGATCCTTGAACTTGAACGCCGAGTGGAAAGCCTTGAAGCCGAACGCGTCGCGCTACGCCAGCAGATCGAAGAACTTGAAGCTCGTCGAGATCGAGTCTTCGCCGCGTCCGTAAACGGCGTGGTGTCGCCGATGCGTCGCGGTGAGCGCCCGTGGGTTAATCCTTCTGCCCGCGGTGGGCAAGGGAGGGAAATCTCTATCTGGCGTCCAATCCGTACGGCAAGCCCGTACCCGGAACGCACAATCCGGGCTGTTATCGAAGCAGGACCTTCGGGCGTCAGGGTGATCGACGGGACGATTTCAGTCGTCGACTAACCGCCACAACCTCTGCATCTTCGGGGCGAGCGTTGACAATAGTCACGCTCGCCCCGAAGTGTATTCGCGCAGATAGTTCCCCACTCGCGTTAGGGTTACCCCATGAGTTCTCACGATTCGTCGGCGCACCGACTGTCGATGCGCGCCCAACTTGCACTTGGTGCGGGCACACTTGCCCGCACGGCCTCGCGAATTCTGGGACGAGGATCAGGCGGAATGATCGGCGGTGAAGTCGCCAGCCGTATCCACCCGAATATTCTGTCGGAACTGGCAGTCCCGATGAACTCCGTGATCGTGTCCGGGACGAACGGCAAGTCAACGACCAACCGATTCGTTCGCGCGGCCCTTGAAACAGCAGGTCAGGTTGCCTCGAACGTGAATGGCGACAACATGGGCTCGGGAATTATCACCGCGCTGATGACCGCGCCGACCGCGCCACACGCCGCCCTCGAAGTTGATGAGATGCACGTGCCCGCCGTTGCAGCGCACGTTTCGCCCGAAGTTTTTGTCTTCCTCAATCTGTCTCGCGATCAGCTGGATCGCGTCGGTGAAATTGGTTCGGTTGAACGCCGTCTGCGCCAAGCGGTTGAAGAAAACCCTGATTCCCTTGTTGTTGCGAACTGTGATGATCCGCTGATCGTGTCGGCAGCCTGCGAAGCGCGAAACGTTGTCTGGGTTGCTGCGGGCGCCGGATGGGGAGGGGACTCCGCGGCCTATCCGCGCGGTGGCAGGGTTGTTCGTGACTCCGATTCATGGCACCTCATTGAAGCTTTCCCCGGCGAAAAACTCCCCGAACTTCGCGAGCGTCCCACGCCAGACTGGACAATCGGCAACATCGATTTGATGCCGGAAGGAGCAAGTGGCCCCTCGGCAATTTTGTACGGACCACACGACGTTCGCGTTCCTTTGGGCCTGCAGCTCCCGGGGCGCGCAAACCTTGGCAACGCTGCCCAGGCGGTAGCGGCCGCGGTCGCGTTGGGGATTGATCCGCAGGTGGCCGCCAACGCGATCGGTCAAGTGCGTCAGGTTGCCGGGCGATATTCCATTCATGACGTTGATGGGCGTCGCGCTCGTATCATGTTGGCGAAGAATCCGGCAGGCTGGCAAGAAGCGATGACGATGGTTGACCCGCGTGTCAAACAGGTCGTGATTGCAGTCAACGGCCAGGTTCCGGACGGGCAGGATCTCTCGTGGCTCTGGGATGTTGACTTCTCCGCGTTGTCCGCGTCCGGCGATCGTCGCGTTGTCGCGTGCGGTGAACGAGGCGCCGACTTGGCCGTCCGCCTTGAATACGCGGGAATTCACTGCGATCTTGCGCCACTACCCATGGACGCCTTGAAGCTCCTTGAGCCTGGCAAGGTTGAAATGTTGTTGAACTACACGGCTCTTCGAGACTTTAAAGTAATCCTTGATGTTCGCCAGAAATCAGCAACCGGACGATAGGAGGGTGGACGATGAGTGAATCAACCCTGCGAATCGGGGTCCTGTTTCCCGAAGTACTGGGCACCTACGGAGACACGGGCAATGCCCTGATTCTGGCAGAGCGCGCCCGCCGTCGAGGCATCGATGCGGAACTAGTGACAGTGTCTTTGAACGAAGACATTCCAGCAGAACTGGATCTTTACACTCTCGGCGGTGGCGAAGACACTGCGCAGTCACTGGCTGCTCAGAAATTCCGCGACGACTCGGGCTTGCTTCACGCCCTGGACGCTGGCAAGCCACTTCTTGCCATCTGCGCCTCGTTGCAGGTTTTGGGGCACTGGTATCGCGATGCGCGTGGCGAGCGAGTCGAAGGCCTTGGCGTTCTTGATGTCACCACGGACCCGCAGGGGCATCGTGCAATTGGCGAGCTTGTCTGTGAACCCCTTCTTGAAGGACTGACCCAGCCAATGACCGGTTTTGAAAACCACGGTGGTGGAACGATTCTTGGGCCCAACGCGCGTCCGCTTGGTCGCGTCATTGCGGGCGTTGGCAACGGAACTCCCGAAGGGATGACGCCGGAGCCTATTGCCTACGATGGTGTCGTTCAAGGATCCGTTATTGCCACCTATATGCATGGACCCGTTTTAGCTCGAAATCCTGAGCTTGCCGACTTGCTTCTTACCCGCGCTACAGGACTTGAACTGGCGCCGCTTGATGTTCCAGGCGTCGAAGCTCTGCGCGCTGAACGTTTGGCTTTCGTGCGCCACTGATCAGCGTGCTTTGCGCTGTTCTCTACGGAAAATCAGGGCTTGATCGGGGTTGCTCCCCAAAGACAGGACGCTTCGTCACCGATAGGATGGATAAGGATTCACTATCGATCTGGAGGACTAATGACACCCGAAATGAACACCGATCCGACTGGTAACCAGCCGAACGGTGGTTCCGCCACCGGTTTCAACGGACAAACCTCTCAGGCCTCATCCCAAACACCGTGGCCTCAGTACGGCGAGGTCTCTGGTTCATCGAATCCAACCTACGGTTCTTACGCTGGTGGGACGTCCAATGGTGGTGGTGCGGGCTACCCGCAGGGTGCGCAAGCGCAGTGGAATTCTGGTGCACCTCAGTACCCGGGTCAGCCGATGGGACAGCCCTATGGTGGCCAGCAGGCTGATGGTCCGCACGTTGGAGGAATGCCGATGCCGGGTGTACCTCAGAAGCTTCCTAGCCGTGCCGGTTCAATCATCATGATGGTCGTTGGCCTGCTGATGATGTTTATCGTTGCCCCGATTTCCCTGTTGGCGGGCACTCTGGGTGGTCTCGATCTTGACGGTGCTATTGCCGGAACGAATGAGATCCGCTCTGGTGACACAATCACCATCGGTGAGGGCGGATCGCTGATTGTGACGACCTCAGCTTCGGATCCTTCGGCTTCCGCTGGCACCCTCTACTCGTGTGAGGTCACCTCGGTTGAAACGGACACCGAATACAAGATGTCGATGAGCACGACGGACACTTTCTACATTGATGGTCTGGCGCCCGGAGATTACGTCGTTGAATGTGAGGGTGAAACCACTAGATTGATGGCAATCTCTGGTGTTTCCGCTGAGGATTTGGTGGGTGCTGGAATGTCGGGTCTTGCTTGGGCGACGGGAATCGGAATTCTTGGTCTGCTCCTACTGATTGGCGGCATCATCTGGCTGGTGATGACGAATCGTAAGCGTTCACAGATTCGCGCCACCCAGATGGGTTCGCCGTATCAGTGGCAGTGACGTCCTGACAGTGTCTTTCGCGTGAGGGCGAGGCTGGTAGTGATACCGCCTCGCCCTCACGCGCACCCTAGGTGTTTTCCTCAGCGTCGACGCGATTCTTCCTGGTTCGCTTCTTCCTGAGTGACAGGGAAGATCCTCTTCACTGAAAACTGCGAAGGTGTTTGTGTTCCTTTTCCGGGACTGTCAATTGCCGTGCGTTTGCCAGAAGAATGCCCATGAGGGTGCTCTGCGTCAGTGCAATAGTTATAGCCGTCGTCGGGCGCATGGCGCTGTTTTGGGATTTAAGTGAAGAAGTCGGCAACATTCATATCAAGACTCTGACATGGAGCATGTACACACCAGCTTGATGCTAAATGCAAGATGATTTCTACATGGTTTCTTCTAGACTGGGAACAATGATGGGTCAGCAACGATGCCGTGGCGCGTGATTGCCTGTGATGCCTGCTCATTCCTGAATGGGGAACGCAGGAATCGACATCATGAAACAATGCGCTTCTTAGCGTTATTGGTAGAGATAAACGGTGGTTTCGTTAAAAAGGGGAAGGGAAAGCATGAGTCACATTGAGTCAAACAGCGCAGATCGATTGAAGATTCCTATCCCGGTAACTCAAGACCGCCTGAAGGATCTTTTCAATCAACGTAGCTGGACGTGGTTCGTTGATAATGAAGGCGATTTGGGTGGTCGCTGGAATGGCTACACCTTTTATTTTTTGTTGACTGGAACGAACCAAGAGATTCTCCAGATCCTGGGTGGCTGGGGTAACCCCATCAATCCAGACCGTCTACCAGAGGCACGTGCTTTTATTGCCGACTGGCATAGGAAGCACCTCTGGCCGAAAGTCTGCTTGACCCTTAACGATCAGGGAGTCGTCAATATTCGAGTAGAGAACACTGTTGACTGGGAGTCTGGCGCAACGGACGAACAGCTCTACCAGCAGATCGATTGTGCGCTTGGCACGGGCATGCAATTTTTTGAAGAACTGAACGAGGAGCTGTCGTTATGAGCGGAATCTTTGATCGAATTAAGAAGATCTTGAATGCCCAAGTAACAGGTGAAGTGCCAAAGGACGCTTTTTCCAAAGATGGCGTCGTCCTAGATGTAGACGCAGACCTGCAAGAACTTCACTCCCTCCAGGTTCTTAGTGAAGACGCCAACGGGGAAGACCAAGGTAGGGTAGCTTCTTCGGCAGATGATGTGCAGGATCGTTCGGACCAGCCCGATCAGCTGGATCTGACTCGTCCAGTCACCCTTGAACGTATCGGGTTCTTTTTCGACTCACAGGGTTGGAATTGGGGGATAGACGACGACGGTGACTTTGTGACAGGTTTCGATTCGAGTCAGTACGTGTTCCGGCTTACCGGCAAGAAGAACGAAATCTTCACAATTCTTGCCTTTCGAAGCACCCTCGTTGATTCTCAGTTGAGGTCAGAAGTCGAGTTACTGATTGAAGATTGGCATGCGACTCACCTGTGGCCGATGGCTTCGTTCGTTGAAAAGAACGGAGAGATTCGCATTTTGGCAGAAATGAACTTGGACTGTGAGTGGGGGCTTTCTGACGCGCAACTTGTTACTCAGTGCAAATGTGGACTCAGCACAATCTCCTCCTTCTTTGAGGAAGTAGATGAGAGATTCGGCCCAGCTCCATCGGAATCGGACACGGACGGCGACTACAGCGAATAGTGCGCTGTTCGCGCAAGGTTGGCCGTAACCCGTACACGAATGAAATCTTTGTGGGGACGAAGGACTTCGAGGCTGCGATGGCGCGCTGCGAGGGTGTGGCTACCGCCTGATCTAGTTCGTATTGACGAGGCCCCGCCCGGCATGTGCCGGGCGGGGTTTTCGCTTGTCAGATCACCTTTGCCGACTGAGGGTGAGTAGCTGGCCTCGTGAATGAGGAAGTGGAAGGGGTGGAAGTTGAGTTTTCGGCGAGAAAAACAAAGTTGAGTGGAATAGACTCAACTTTGGAGCGTTGATATATGTAGACGCGCGTGGGATTGTCGCGTGCCCGTATCTCGACGCAATACGTCACTGGAGGAAACATGACCAACGAATTCACGACGAAAGCGCAGGAAGCCATTGGCTCTGCACTCGAGTCAGCTAGGGCAGCTGGCAACCCGGGAGTTACTCCCCTGCATCTTTTGAATGCTCTGCTGACTCAGAACGAAGGAATTGCGACGGCACTTCTCGATGCTGTCGGCGCCGACCGTAAGACAATCGGCACGAGAGTGCGTAACGCGCTGGTTGCACTGCCGAGTATTCAGGGTTCGACCGCCCAAAACGCTCAGGCGGACCAGGCTCTGATGGGAGTCATCAACGACGCTCGCAAGCGCGCAGAAAAGGCTGGCGACGCCTATGTGTCAACTGAACACCTGATGATTGCGCTTGCCGCGTCAAAGAGCGAGGCCGGCACCATTCTTTCTAGCAACGCGGCAACGCCCAACGCTTTGGAGGAAGCACTGAAGGCGCTCCGTCCGAATCCGATTACATCGCCTGACCCGGAGGGGAGCTTCGAAGCTCTCAAGAAGTACGGGCGAGACCTGACCGAGGTCGCTCGCGAAGGCAAGCTCGACCCGGTGATCGGTCGTGATGCGGAGATTCGTCGCGTTGTGCAGGTACTGTCGCGTCGTACGAAGAACAACCCTGTCCTCATCGGTGAGCCCGGTGTGGGTAAGACCGCGGTTGTTGAAGGGCTGGCTCAGCGTATTGTCGCGGGTGATGTCCCTGCATCCCTGAAGGATAAGACGCTTATTGCTCTCGACCTGGCATTGATGGTGGCAGGCGCGAAATATCGCGGTGAATTCGAGGAGCGCCTGAAGGCTGTTCTCGAAGAAATCCAGCGCTCTGACGGGCAGGTCATCACCTTTATCGACGAGCTTCATACGGTCGTCGGTGCCGGTGGTGGCTCTGAAGGTGCGATGGATGCGGGCAATATGCTCAAGCCGATGCTTGCGCGTGGTGAACTGCGCATGGTCGGCGCGACCACGCTGGACGAGTATCGCGAGAACATCGAAAAGGACCCGGCTCTGGAACGTCGTTTTCAGCAGGTTTTCGTCGGCGAGCCGTCCGTTGAGGACACGGTTGCGATCCTGCGCGGTATTGCGCCGAAGTACGAGGCTCACCATAAGGTGACAATTTCCGATGGTGCGCTCGTTGCGGCGGCAACCTTGTCTGATCGCTACATTACGGGGCGTCAGCTGCCGGATAAGGCGATCGACTTGATCGATGAGGCTGCGTCTCGTCTGCGGATGGAACTTGATTCTTCCCCAATCGAGATTGATGAGTTGCGTCGCCAGGTGGATCGTCTGCGAATGGAAGAGTCCTATCTGACTGAATCTGATTCGGATAAGACGGATGAAGCGACCCAGATTCGCCTAGAGAAGCTTCGTGCAGACCTCGCTGATAAGCAGGAAGAGCTGACTGCATTGACCGGACGCTGGGAGGCAGAGAAGGCCGGACATAACAAGGTCGGTGATCTGCGTGTTCAGCTGGATGAACTGCGTACTCAGTTGGAACTTGCTATCCGTGAGAATCGTTGGGAAGAAGCCGGAAGGCTTCAGAACGGCGAAATCCCCGCGGTCGAACGCCAGATTAGCGAAGCCGAGGCGAACGCTGAAACGGAAGATGAAGCAGCTGGCGAGCCGATGATCGCAGAGAAGGTTGGGCCGGCTGAGATCGCGGAAGTCGTGGAGTCCTGGACGGGTATCCCGACCGGTAAGCTCCTGCAAACGGAAACCGAGAAGCTACTGACCATGGAAGATGCGATCGAGCATCGACTGATTGGTCAGAAGGCGGCCGTCGCGGCGGTGTCCGATGCGGTTCGACGTTCCCGTGCGGGGATTGCGGATCCGAATCGTCCGACCGGTTCGTTCCTGTTCCTCGGCCCGACGGGTGTCGGTAAGACGGAGCTGGCGAAGTCACTGGCGGAGTTCCTCTTCGATGATGAGCGAGCGATGATTCGCATCGACATGTCGGAGTACTCCGAGAAGCATTCGGTCGCGCGCCTCGTCGGTGCCCCTCCGGGATACGTTGGATACGAGCAGGGTGGTCAGCTGACCGAAGCGGTTCGCCGTCGTCCGTACTCGGTGATCCTTTTGGATGAGGTCGAAAAGGCTGATCCGGAGATCTTCGACATTCTGCTTCAGGTTCTCGACGATGGTCGCTTGACTGACGGTCAGGGTCGCACGGTTGATTTCAGGAATACGATCCTGATTTTGACTTCGAACCTTGGCTCGCAGTTCCTATCCGATCAGTCTTTGACGCAAGAGATGAAGACTGATGCGGTGATGGAGACGGTGCGTCATGCGTTCAAGCCGGAGTTCTTAAACCGTCTGGACGAGACGGTCATGTTCGACCCGCTGTCGGCAGATGACTTGGCTGGCATCGTTGACCTGATGGTCGGCCAGCTCGCGAAGCGTCTTGAGGGTCGTCGCATCACGCTCGACGTGTCCGAGCCTGCCCGCGGTCTGCTGACCCGGATTGGCTACGACCCGGCTTACGGTGCTCGTCCGCTACGTCGCCTGATCCAGAAGGAAATCGGTGACACGTTGGCGAAGATGCTTCTAGCCGGCGAGGTCGGCGATGGTTCGACCGTTCGCGTCGATGTTTCCGAAGACTTGGAGACTCTGTCGATGCACGTGGTCGCAGAAGATGAAGAGCCGGAGATCTTCTCCTGCTGATTGATTCACGAGGCCGTGTGGGGCGCACGTTGTCAACGCGCGCCCCACACGTGCGCTTGTCACCAGAACTCGTGGCCGATAAGGGCGCGTTTAGAATAGGGGCACACCGGTAACAGCACGGCCCGAACAGTCGAGCGAGCGTCACAACGCGGAAGGAACACGCATGGCAGTCATCACGAGCGAACTGATGGATATTCCTTTTGCTCATGCGTATGCGTTGAATGTTGGGGGACAGACCCTGGTCAAGGTTGGTGACACATCGACCGTCTATCCGCTGGCGTCCGTCACGAAGCTTTTGATGGCATGGTCAACGCTGGTTGCAGTCCAGCGAGGTTGCATCAGTTTGGACGATCCTGCTGGGCCCGAAGGATCCACGATTCGCCATCTTCTGGCTCACGCCTCAGGCTTGCCCGCAGAATCTCGCGATGCGCAGTTCGCTGTCGAAAAACGACGTGTTTACTCCAACGCCGGTTTCGAGGTCCTTGGTGATGCGGTTGCCGAAGCAACGGGAACAGACATTGGTCGATGGATTGAAGAATCCGTGATCGAACCTCTGGGCATGACAGTGGCGGACGTTCCCGGTTCAGTCGCACGCTCTGGGCGAGCAAATGTCGATGACCTGCTGATCCTCGGCCAAGAGTTCCTGCATCCAACTCTGATCAGCGATGCGCTATCAAGTGAAGCGGTAACCCCGCAGTTCCCCGACCTTGCGGGCGTTGTCCCCGGATACGGTCGGCATAACCCGTGCCCGTGGGGCCTCGGCCTTGAAATCCGGGGAACGAAGAACCCGCATTGGACCGCCCCAGATGCGCCGGCCACAACATTCGGCCACTTCGGAGTCTCAGGCTCGTTCCTCTGGGTTGACCGTGAACACGACGCGACCGCAGCGTTCCTTGGGTCGCAAGAATTCGGCCCCTGGCATAAGGAACAATGGTCGCAGCTCAACGCCCAATTGCTGAGCCTCGTGAACGCCTAGCGTTCAGGGCGCGAAGGTGGGCTCTGATCCCACGTGGTCAGTCGGCAATGTCGATGATGACTGGCACGTGATCCGACGCGCCCTTGCCTTTACGCTCATCCCGATCAATCTGAGCCTCAGCCACACGCGACGCCAACGCGGGGGAGGCATACACAAAGTCAATGCGCATGCCCTCATTCTTCGGGAAGCGTAGCTTCTGGTAATCCCAGTAGGTGTAGTTGGTGACGCGCTCGCGGGTGATTTCGACCCACCCATCATCGGCGAAAGCAAAGAACGCGTCACGCTCGGGCTGTGAGACGTGGGTGGCGCCGGCAAATGCGGTCATGTCCCACACGTCCTCATCAAAGGGGGCGACATTCCAGTCACCGACCATGGCGATTTGCGCCTTCGGGTTCTCAGACAGCCACTTCACACCGTTTTCCTTCAAGACGCGTAGCCACTCGAGCTTGTAGACGTAATGAGGGGGTCGGTCAGCTCACGACCGTTCGGGATATACAGGCTCCATATCGTGAACGGTGAGCCGTCGGGCGACTCGACAGTAACGCCGAGTGCACGAGCTTCCACAACCGGAGGATTCCCAAATGCGGGTTGGCCCGCGAAATGATCCTCGACCTTACGAATCGGTAGGCGCGAGGCTACCGCAACACCGTTCCACTGATTCAGGCCGTGAATCCGAACCTCGTACCCTGCTTCGGTGAACTGGTCGACGGGGAACTGGTCGGGCTTGCACTTGATTTCCTGCATCGCCAGTACGTCTGTGCCCGAGCGTTCAAGGAAAGCGATGACGCGATCGACGCGGGTGCGGATGGAGTTGACGTTCCAGGTTGCAAATCTCATGGGATAAACACTAGCTGGCAGGCTCCGACCCCGCTTGTTCGCGGAATGAGTCTGCGCTTGTTCAGGGATTGAGTCCGCTTGTTTGCGGATTGAGTCCGCTTGTTCGCGGAATGAGCCTGCGCTTGTTCACCAAAGACCTGTTTGTCAGTTTCTTTCGCTCCTGCGGTAGTTGCGGGTGAACGTCCCTGACGCTGGCGTGCTTTGCCTCGTAGGCTTATCTCATGGGAACTGCACTTGTTACCGGCGCAACGTCGGGCATTGGCGAAGAGTTTTGTTGGCAATTGGCTGCAGGTGGCCATGACCTGGTCCTGGTGGCACGGAGCGAAGACACATTGCACCGGCTGGCGGAGCGACTTCACGCCTACGCGGGGATTAACGCGGAGGTGATCGTCGCTGACTTGGCGAATCCTGATCAGCTGGCTCGCGTCGCTGAGCGTCTGGATGTGGGTGGCGCTGAAGTGGGCGCTTCTGCTTTGAAGCCTGTCGATCTGCTGGTGAATAATGCTGGATTCGGGCTGGGCACGTCCTTCCCTGACAACGACCTTGATGCTGAGCTCTATGGCTTGGATGTCATGGTTCGTGCGGTGATGGTGTTGTCGCATCATGCAGCTCGGTCGATGCGCGTGCGCCACCGAGGTGCCATCATCAACACGGCGTCGGTAGCATCGCGGACAGGGGCGGGCACCTACTCCGCGCATAAAGCGTGGGTCGTTGCGTTCACCGAGGGACTGTCGGAAGAATTGCGAGGCTCGGGAGTGACTGCTACCGCTGTTATGCCGGGGCCGGTTCGTACTGAATTCTTTACAAAGGCTGGGGTCGATATGGAAGAGATGCCGGATGCGTTCTTGGCGACCCCTGAGGAAGTTGTGACTGCTGGCCTTGGCGCGGTGCGTCGCGGGAAAGTGTTGGTCACGCCGACTGTTCCTGCGAAGGTCGGGATGGCGTTGATGAAGTTTGCTCCGCGTTCTTTGACGCGTCGTGTGATGCGGGCTGTTCCGCATATGTGAGTGCGTACCAGCATTAAATGGGGCTATTGTTACTACTGTTACTAATGTGATTGGTGATAATAATGTGGCTTAGCTCTTGCTCCCTCATTTTGTTCACCGATACTCTGTAATGACATGTCTGCTCGACGTGTGCCCGTTGACTCCCATCAACGATCAGTCGATTGAAGGAAGAACTCGCCAATGAAACTGCGTATGACGAAGCGAACGGCTCTGCTTGGCCTCGTAGCTGCCGCGCTCATCATTCCCGGAGTTAAAGCGACGAGCGCCGACTCCGCGCAGAGTGCAACAGGGGTAAGTATTCCGCAAGCAGCTCAGATGGACCTGCAGTCGGGCGTCAATCCTTTGTCCCCCTCAACGGTGACAACCTCCACCACTCCCTACGCCCCGTCCGGAGGAAACTGGCAGAACATTGGTGGCAATTGGCGTTGGGCTGCCAACGGCACCGGCCTTCAGATTGCATCAACCTGGGCGAAAATCAATGGGCATATCTACCACTTTGATTCAACAGGCTGGATGAATACCAGCTGGTACGAAGAGGATGGCACCTGGTACTACTTCCAGCCTTCAGGTGGATATGCGGGAGCCCTGCACACTTCCGGCTGGCTTAAGCTCGGCGAAACCTGGTACTACCTTGATCCGACGACCGGCAAGATGGTCGCAGACACGGCAAAGACCATCAACGGAAAGCGATACGTCTTCGACATTGACGGCAAGATGAAGACCGGCTGGGCCTCCACGTCGCAAGGCTGGCACTACGTCAACGCATTGGGCGACCAAGTCTTCGGCTGGTTAAACCTGAACGGCACCTGGTACTACCTTGATCCGTCCACGGGAATCATGAAGACCGGACGCTACACGATCGGTGGAACCACCTACGTGTTCAACGCTTCGGGTGCAATGTCTACCGGATGGGCCAAGCTGAAGGAAGGCTGGCGCTATTCCGATTCCAACGGCGTCGAGCACCTCGGATGGCTGGGTCTGAATGGGGCATGGTATTACTTCGATCCATCAAATGGCGTCATGGTCGAAAATGCTTCCAAGACAATTGGTGGCAGGACCTACACTTTCGACGCCAATGGCGCGATGAAGACCGGCTGGACATCAAACTCTGACGGTTGGCGTTACCTCAACGCATCCGGGTACGAAACCTACGGCTGGTTGAATGATCGAGGAACGTGGTACTACCTCGATCCCACCACCGGAATCATGAAGACTGGACGCCACACGATCGGTGGAACCACCTACGTGTTCAATTGGTCGGGCGTAATGTCTACTGGCTGGGAACGTCTGAGCGATGGTTGGCACTACTCTTCAACCAGTGGTGCCGAGGTTGTTGGCTGGGCAGTCGTGAACGGCTACTGGTACTACATGGATCCCTCAACGGGCATCATGGTCGCAAACACCTCGAAGAATATTGGTGGAAAAACCTACTCCTTCGACGCTTCTGGAGTATGGCGTTCCTGAACGTCTGGTCGGCCTCGTGAATCCGCGCAACCCCGAACGTGAAACTGTGCGGCGTGTTGGGTAGTATGGAAATCGACGTGCTTATTTCCTGCGATTCGCAGGTGTTCAGTTTGATGCGTCATCTGACTCGATGGTCACTGAGTAGTAGTTAGTAGTAATCCGATCTGACTGATTATGTTGTGATCGCCGGAGTTGCAATACAGGGGAACAATGAGAGTTTCACATCAAATCCCGTGGCGTACATTGGCAAGCGCGTTTGTCATCTCTGGGCTTGTCCTGTCGGCGAACGTTGCCACGTTTGCTGACGAAAACGCTGAAAGCGCACCTGCGACCGTCACAACCCAGAGTGATCCCCAAGAAAACCCGCAGAATCAAAATGGGGGTACTTCACCTCTAGGAGCTGAAACCGCAGCGCCTGTCGATACCCCGAAAAAGACGACCGCCCACGAACCTTTGCAATCCCCTGAAGGTTCATGGATCTACTCCAACGTCTGGCAGTGGAAACAACCCGACGGGACGCTCCTGAAAGACTCATGGGCGCGCATTAACGGCTCCACCTACTACTTTGACGCGAACGGGACCATGGCAAGTAGCTGGTTCCGCAAATCTGATTCGTGGTTCTACGCATCCGCGTCTGGCGCTCTTACCACAGGCTGGTTGAATGATCGAGGTACTTGGTACTACCTGGACCCTGCAACGGGGCAGATGAAGACGGGTCGTCATCAGGTTGGTTCTGTTTTTTATTTGTTTGATGGTTCTGGTGCGATGCGTACCGGTTGGGTTGAGATGTCCGATGGGTGGCATTATGCGACTACGTACGGCGCCGAAGTTCATGGTTGGTTGAGTGACCGAGGCGCTTGGTACTACCTTGACCCTGTAACGGGGCAGATGGCCACGGACCAGAAACAAGTAGGAAACGAAACCTACTTCTTCAAGCCCTCCGGCGCGATGTGGACCGGTTGGCAAAAACGTGCAGATGGCTGGCACTTCCTGAACTCCAACGGTACTGAAACCCGCGGCTGGGTCGCCTCCGGTAAGAAGTGGTACTACCTTGATCCCGCTACAGGCATCATGGCGACAGGCGAGCGAACCATCGGTGGGAAGTCCTATGAGTTCGCATCAGATGGCGCGATGTTGACTGGCTGGCAAAAGCGCGCAGATGGCTGGCATTACCGCAAGCCTTCAGGTGAAGTCGGCCTTGGATGGCAACGGGTTGGTTTGGATTGGTACTACCTTGATCCTGCTACAGGCATCATGGCGAATGCTGGCCGCACGATCGACGGGAAATGGTACAACTTCCTCTCATCGGGTCAATGGGTCAACTACCAAGCTCCCGCCGGCTATCTACAACCGACAATGTCAATTCAGTCCCTTGGGTGGGCTACCAATACTCTGACCTACGGCATGAACGGCGTGAAAGTCAGAATCGTTCAACAGCGCCTAGGTATCTGGCACCCGATGAAGCTGGCGTCCGTTGACAGTGGTTTTATGTCGGCAGTGCGTAACTTCCAACGTCGAGCGGGCCTGCCACAAACGGGCGTTGTCGACGAGCGCACATGGAACGCGATGGGAACCGGATATTCCTGGTACGTTGACCAGTATCAAGTTGCGCCGACCGTTTCGCTTAGTGCAAGCCGCTCCGAACACATTGAAGCAATGATTTCCTACGCCTTGGCGCAGGTAGGATCGCCTTACACTTGGGGTGGAGCTGGTCCGTACAACTTGGGCTTTGACTGTTCGGGTTTGGTGCTTCAAGCACTACACGCAGGTGGCCTTGATCCACAACCGATTAACGTGCACAAGCATGCGTGGCCGGCCTATCGCACCTCGCAGGAGCTCTACAACTACTCCGGATTCCAATACCTTCCGCTGTCGCAAAGGCAACGTGGTGACTTGATCTTCTACACGTCGGGTGGCGTAGTGACGCACGTGTCGCTCTACTTGGGTAATGAGAGGGTTGTCCACACTGACTGGATGGGGAATCCGGCTCGTGTTGATTCCGTGTGGACCAGCTACGGATACTACAACACGGCACCGTGGGTTATCCGCCCGTTCCCGTAAAGAGAATCGTGATCTAGCAGGTCGGTAGATTTCCAGTTTGCCGGCACGAAACGAGGCCCCTCAGGAAACCGAGGGGCCTGGTTCGTCAGTGTAGGGAAGCGAAATTCTTTACGGGCCTGAAAATCTTCCTTGGAGATCTGCCTTGGAACTCTGCCTTAGAACACGATTGGCCAGTGCGGAAGACACTCGGTCAAAGTGATGTGCGCGGAGTTAAAGAGCTCCACAGTTGATGCATATTTGGGGTTCAACTCGGGCGTCTTTCCGGTCTTAATTGCTTCTTCGCCAGCCCGATCATCAACGTATTCGTTTAAGGAGCCATCAGACAGGCGTGCACTTGCGTCCGCGTACGCTTTGAAGGCTTCCGTTGCATGAGTACCAGTGGAATCCACCGATCCTGCTTGCACTAGAGCATTAGTCTGCGCCGAGGCAAAAGCCTTGACGAAGGAAGCCCAGGCGGTAGTTGCAGTGGTGGAATCGCCCGAGAGTGTTGCTTCAGTAAAGGCTCGTCCTTCAGGCAAGGACTCGAGTGCCTGGGCGAGGATATCATCCATCGCTTGGCACCCCTCCGTAGGAGCGTCCATCTCGGGAAGCGATGGGGCCGATTGAGGATCGGCATAGATCCCCGATTCAGCCTCAGATCCGTTTGAGTGCGCTGTGGGGGCAGACTGCGGGTTTGGCTGGGGCGATGGTGAGCATGCGCCAAGAGTAAACGTGAGACCTGCTACCGCGCTCAAACACACTGAGCAACGTCCCGTGAAGAGTCGATTTCGCATGAGATTCCTACCGCGAAATCAGGCCAGATCGAGGTCTTCAAGACCGAGCGCATAGAAGTAGGGGAATCCCTCGGCCTCGATGCGTTCCTTAGCGCCGGTTGCGCGGTCAACGATGACTCCAACAGCAACGACCTCGGCTCCTGCTTCACGCAGAGCAGTGGCAGCTTCCAGAGGCGAACCGCCAGTGGTCGAGGTGTCTTCGAGGACAACCACGCGCTTGCCGACCACGTCCGGCCCCTCAATGCGACGCTTCATGCCGTGGTCCTTGGCAGCCTTGCGCACAACGAAAGCATCAAGGTCGAGGCCACGCGAAGAAGCAGCATGCATCATTGCGGCTGCAACGGGATCCGCTCCCATGGTCAGACCGCCAACTGCAACATAGTCTTCGCCCGGAGCAAAACCGGATTCTTCCAAAAGATCGAGCATGACGTGGCCGATCAGGGGTGCAGCTTCGTGGTGAAGCGTTGCGCGACGCATATCAACGTAGAAATCAGATTCGCGACCGGAAGCCAGAGTCACCTTTTCGTGGATGACGGCAAGTTCCTTGACGAGTTCGGACAGGCGGGCTTTTTGAGAGTCATTCGTCATGCTTCACAGTCTAGACGGTAGGGGGCATAGAGAACGGGACGACGATAGGCGAGCATAGACGATGGGACGGTTTCGCCACACCTTTCGCTCCGTAGGGCGCCGTATACGAAAGTGCCCCAACCTTTGAACTATCCCCCGGAAGTTGGATTGATTTATTCAGTTTTTCTCTCGGGGGGGCAGTTCACTTCAGGCTGGGGGAACTTTCGTCAAGAGCTCGAGCAATCAGCCCGAGAAGGGAAAATAGGCGGTCAGTCGGCGAATGCCTCGACCAGTTCAATCAGCTCACCAATACCTTCGTGAATCCCAAATGGGCGGTACGGGTACTGTTCAATTTGTTCGATCGACGTTGAGCCGGACAGCACAAGGTGGGTGCGCAGACCGGCCTCAACACCCGCCTGAATATCCGTGTCCATGCGGTCGCCGACCATTGCAGCGTGCTCAGAGTGGGCGCCGATCTTGTTCAGACCTGCGCGAATCATCACGGGGTTCGGTTTGCCGACGAAGTAGGGGCGCTTACCGGTGGCTGCGGTGATCATTGCTGCGATCGAACCGGTGGCGGGCAGTGTGCCTTCATCTGAGGGGCCCGTGACGTCCGGGTTGGTGGCGATGAACTTTGCGCCACTTTCGATCAGTCGGATTGCCCGGGTAATCGCGTTGAAGTCGTAGTTACGTGTCTCGCCGAGCACCACGTACTCAGGATCCTGATCGGTCATGATGTAGCCGGCGCCGTGGAGCGCGGTCGTCAGTCCAGCCTCGCCAATCACGAATGCGGACGAGTTGGGTGACTGCTGCGACAGGAATGCTGCGGTCGCGTTTGCCGACGTCCAAATATGCTCCTCGGCAACATCCAAACCGGACCGTTCAAGTCGAGCAGACAGGTCGCGGTTGGTGAAGATTGAGTTGTTCGTCAGAACCAAGAATGGGATGTTCCTGGTGCGCAGTGCCTCGAGGAACTGCTGAGCTCCGGGAAGCGCGCGGTTTTCCTTGACCAGGACACCGTCCATGTCGGAAAGCCATGCGGAAACAGGTGGCATGTCGGTGAGCGCCTTGGGCGCGATTTCGTTATCAGTCATGTCTTTATCCTATGTGGAATATCAGGGAAAGACATGGAGAAGGGTTTATTCAGGGTCTGCGTCGATTGCGCCGTGAATGTCGTTGAACAGCAGGTTCGAGATCTCAACTTGAACGTATTCGACGCGCGGAACATCGTGCAGGACAAGCGGGTCGTCTGCGCTGGTCTGCAGAGTTAGAGTGCCACATCCGAAGATGCGGTCGATAAAGTCGCGGTCCATTGCCACGTCGGAAATGCGCGTGATGGGCAGGTCGTGTCCCTTCTTGTTGATGATGCCGTGGCGCGTGATGATGCGCTTCGTGGTCAGCGTGAAGGTCGTGGTGAACCAGCGGATGAAGGGCATGATGAAGATCGGGAATGTCGCGACGATGACGATTGCCCAGACGATTTCGTGGCTGTAGGGTGCCCACTCAGTCGGTAGGTAGATCGACGCGAAGACGCCGACAATGATCAGAATCAGCTCAGCCAGCGTATTGCCAAGGATGGCTTTGAAATGCGTGCGCATATGGCGGACGATTTGTTCGTCTTGGGACAAGAGTGCATGACGTGGAGACATGTCTTTATCGTGCCATTATTTCCTCCGCTTGTGCTTGCTATGTCATGCAAGACGCTATCGTTATGCCCGTGAGTGATGATTATCAGGATATCGTCAACGCCGGTGAGTACGGTGCGCAGGTGCCAGACCGAGCGCTCTCCCATGGCGCAATGGGGGACGAGGCCACGCCTGCTTCTGAAAGCATGCCCGGTGTTGGTCCGTGGGTTGGCGAGCTTCCGACCGATGAAAAGTACGATCCTGAACTACTGAAAAACGGCGATCATCGCAACGTTGAAGACCAGTATCGCTACTGGACGATGGACGCGATCCGCGAAGACATCGCAGCCCACGCACTCCCGTTCGAGGTTGCAATCGAGAACCTCGGTCATGACTTCAATATCGGTTCTATCGTGCGTACTGCGAATGCGCTGGGAGCCAGTCGAGTCCACATTGTCGGGCGTCGTCGTTGGAATCGTCGCGGGGCAATGGTGACTGACCGCTACCTGCAGGTCGAACACTGCCAGACCCCCGAAGACCTTGCTCGATCATGTGCAGAGCGTGGAATGAGCCTCGTCGGCGTCGATAACGTGGAGGGCTCCAGGCCATTGGAATCCACTGAACTGCCGAAGCGAGCGTGCCTGATTTTCGGCGAAGAATCCTCCGGGTTGAGCCAGGAAATGCGCGACCTTGCCGAGATGATCGTCCACATTACCCAGCGAGGATCGACGCGCTCAATGAATGTTGGCCACGCGGCGGCAATCGCGATGTGGGCGCACGCGTCCAGTTTGGTCTGACGTTTCAGTGATGTGCGTGGCCTCGTTCCTCATCGGCGAGGCCTGGATACCGAAGCTAAAACTTCGCTGTTTTTGTTGCCCGCACGGGCAAAAGTCCGCCTTAGAAGCACTTATGTGCAGGAAATAGGGACTTCCTACCTCACACGAGACTTGCGATGTGTGGAACAATAGCCAGTGACAAATCTGTCGTTCGAATAGGAGGCTCCTGTGCCTGTCGCAACCCCTGAGGTCTACGCCGAGATGCTGAACCGCGCGAAGGAAGGCAAGTTTGCCTACCCCGCGATCAACGTGACCTCTTCCCAGACCGTTACCGCTGCTATCCAGGGCTTCGCCGAGGCAGAATCTGACGGTATCGTTCAGATCTCCGTCGGTGGCGCTGAATACGCTTCCGGTTCGACGATCAAGAACCGCGTCACCGGTTCGCTCGCCCTCGCTGCATACGCAACCGAGGTCGCCAAGAACTACGGCGTGACCATCGCTCTGCACACCGACCACTGCGCAAAGCAGAATATCGATTCCTGGATCCGCCCGCTCATGGAGATCGAGGCCACCCAGGATCTGCCGACCTTCCAGTCGCACATGTGGGACGGCTCGGCCGTACCGCTCGAGGAGAACCTCGAGATCGCCAAGGAACTCCTCGCCCTCTCCCAGAAGGCCAAGACCATCCTCGAAATCGAAATCGGCGTTGTCGGTGGCGAAGAAGACGGTGTTGTCGGCGAGATCAACGAGAAGCTCTACACCACTACTGAAGATGCGCTGAAGACTGTTGAGGCTCTCGGTCTTGGCGAGAACGGCCGTTACCTGACCGCTCTGACCTTCGGCAATGTCCACGGCGTTTACAAGCCGGGTCACGTCAAGCTCCGTCCTGAAATCCTGGGCACCATCCAGGAAGAGGTTGCAGCAAAGGTTGGTTGGAAGAACAACCGCCCGTTCGACCTGGTCATGCATGGTGGTTCCGGTTCGACCGCAGAGGAAATTGCTCTCGCAGTCGAAAACGGCGTCATCAAGATGAACGTCGACACCGACACCCAGTACGCCTTTACCCGTCCGGTCGTGGAGCACATGTTCCGCAACTACGACGGCGTCCTGAAGATCGACGGTGAGGTCGGCAACAAGAAGCAGTACGACCCGCGTTCGTGGGGCAAGTCCGCTGAAGCGGGCATGGCTGCTCGCGTCGTCGAGGCTTGCCAGCGTCTTGGTTCCGTCGGAACCAAGATGGCCTGATCTTTTACCTGATCAACGGACGGGGTCCGCAGCTACGGCTGCGGGCCCCGTCCGCGTTTAGCCCTGTTTCGCATATGCGAAGGCGCACTTTTGTCCGGGCGCACTGGAAGTTTTGCGCGCTTTCGCTGAAAGAGTGCCTCAGGTAGCGACAAACACGGGTGAAACGTGATGAGATTAGAACAGTTCGACGTAAGAAGGGTGGTCGTTATGGGCCAGGTGTGGACTTCAGTTGAAGGCATGATGATCGGCGCGGGTCTTGATCCCAAGGCCATTATCAATGAGTTACATGAGCGCGCCATCTTAGCGAAAGTCGAGTGGTATCCGTCTGCCCCGCACTTTGTGGGCGTTGACTTCGCTGTTTCTGACGGTCGTCTTGGCGTTGTTCGTGACAATACGATTTCTGAAGGTCCCACAATCGAGGAACTCGCCGAAGAACTTGCATCCCGTTTTGAAGGCGAAGTCCGTATTTCGACCGTGGTCGTGGACCATACTCCCGAAGGGGGCAGCCCGCTTGCTGACGTGTGGGATGACGACCTGGACGACGATGAGCCGGCAGAATCCTCCCGAATCGTTGAGATTGGTAATACGCCTGCGTCGTCGGTGCCGTTACTTGCAGCGCTTGAGGGTATCGATCTTGCCGATGTTGAGGGCAATGGTGGCCAGCGCCTGCTTCTTGCTGAGCTTCCGGCTGAAAAAGCCGGTTGGAACTTTGGTGAACTGCCACTGATAACCCTGTCGAAGCAGGATAATGAGTTCCAAATTTTCCTGGTCACGGATGACCACTTGGAACACGTTGTTATTCACAACTGGGCGATGGACTCAAAGATCATTCCGGGTGCGCACAATGTGCCGACAGAGGTTGACGACGAGATCTTGGATCTCGTCGGCGATCGTCCGAATTTGAAGAAGATTGCGGACGCGGTGAACGGGTCGAACGTTGACGATCTGTACAAGTCGACGTCCCTGTTCGGTGATGACGCTGTTGTCGCTGCGGTGAAGGCGCTTGGTCTGCCCGAGTCCGTTGCGGGCTTCCTGCTGGGGCGCATTGATGCCGATGAGGTTGAAGGCGCGAAGCTCCACATGGCTCGCGGTATTTCAAACGCGATCGGTCGTAGCGTGGACATCATGCTGAAGGAACCGGATTCACCGGCTCAGCCTCTATGGGAGTCCTACCATTCAATCGCCGTCGATCGTCCGCATCTGGTGAAGTATTTTGCCGGTGCCGAGGCTATCGTTGGCACGACGTTGCTGACTCTCGCGGTGCGTGCGCAGGCTCCGCGTCGTGGTTGGATGAAGTTCGGTGGTGTGCTCGGCGGGATTCTGCTGTTTGATTCGGTGGCAGAGTTGTCGCTGTCGCGTTACCTGCGTGCAAAGGAGGACCGCTAGTATCGCTTGTGGTTGATGCCTCCTCGTGTGCTGATCGCGCCAACCGCTTATTGACGAGGCCGGGGTCGGCAGTTCATTCGACCTGCCG
>OGZA01000391.1_pt1 | contig 34779 bp, 27 predicted proteins | sample 1576591 | NCBI WGS metagenome assembly OGZA01 (sample SAMEA3541565, study PRJEB24748) | human gut metagenome | biome: human gut; feature: human-associated habitat; material: faeces | place: China | collected 2012
CTGGGACAGTTTGTGAATCTGGAAAGGGTTTACAGCTCCGAGCGTCGAAGATTGTCAGGAGCACGGCGGAGTATGTCCTTTTTCCGTACCAGCCGGGGACGTATCAGCAATGGCGTGAGAGTCCGTTTGTTCCGCCTCTGGCCCTTTTCCTTCGCTCTGTTTTCAGCTTTCTTTTTCTTTCTTCAAGAGCTTCAAAATGCCGCTGACGACCTTGGCTTTGTTCTTCTCGAAATGGATGCGGGATTGGCGTTGATACAGGACGTTGCGGCGTTCGGGTTCGTCGATGAGTTCCACAAAAACTTTGCGGAGGCGTCCGGCGTTGAATTTCCGCATGATGCCCATGTAGGCGAAACCGTGATCCGCGCGGGCGAAGGTGTGCCGCGCCTCGCGTTCGTGCTGCGCCAGAACGATGCTCGGGATATGCATGTGGGCGAGTTCATAGACGGTGCGCCCGGCGGAACAGATGGCGAGGTCCACGCCTTCCATCATGCGGGACATGATGTTGGTGGCGTACTCGAAACGGAGCAGCGGATTGCCGAGCTGCAGACGAGCGTGCGCTATAGCAGAACTTCCGTAAGCAGGGAGCGCGTGATGTCCGATTGGCGGATCGCTATGGCGGAACAAAAGCAACCCAAGCGGCTGGTTGACAGCAATGAATCGCTGCGGCGCAAGAACAAGTACGGAATGATCCGGGACGAACAGGACGCTACCGTGGAATAAATCGGCGGCACGACGGCCGCCGGTGACTGCCGGTGTGCGGCTCTCCCGCAGATGTGTTGACTGGTGACAAAATTTATGACTGTTGGGATTTTTAAGATGTAAAATGCAAATGGACATCCTTTTTTCTGACAGCTGCGTGGCGCATAAATATTGGTGGGATAGGAGTGACGCTGCGATACACTATATAAATAGAGCTTAAGAGAAATTTGGATTCGGTCCACACAGCACGCGCCATTTTGCTGTTTCCGCGCAGCCGCCGTAGATCGTTGGAAATAGACATGGGGCGTGAACCTCACGGCTATCTTGACAACTCTCCACGGCAAAATATCAAGCAATGGTTTGCTGCTGCTAGAACTCTGCACGAACCGCCAACAGAACTGATAAAACAGACCGAGACTGGGTTTTCGCCGCGCGGATTGGCCAGAGGAAAGCCTTATTTTACCGTGTCGCGTATCAGCAGCCTGTTGGGGAAGAATAGATTTTCAATGGGGGTGGATGGATCGGTGATCTTTCGCATCAGAATCTCGCCTGCCGACCGTCCCAGTTCAAACATGGGTACGGTGACGGTGGTGAGCGGCGGGGTGGTGAGTTCAGAAATCTGATAGTTGTTGTGGCCCATCACGGAGAGATCCTCCGGCACACGCATGCCAAGCCCAAGCGCCGCCCGCAGAACGCCGGTGGCCTTGTAGTCGTCAGTGCAGAACACGGCGGTGGGAGGATGGGCCACTGTGAGGAGCGCAGTAACGGCGGACACGGTTTCTGACACCTCGTAGCTGGTAGAGGCAATAAGGGTGTGGTCTATCCGCAGGCCAGCCTCGGTGATGGCCTCAATATAGCCATCGTACCGTTTGCGATTGGCTGCATAGGAGAGTGGTGCATGTACCAGCCCGATTCGGCGGTGGCCTCGCTCCAGCAAAAAGCGCACAGCCTGATAGGCGCTTTGTTTGTCATTGGTAGACACCGTGTTGAACGGCGTCGTGTAAATATCGGGATTATCGGGTGGATATCCGATGAGTACAAAAGGGCAGTCTTCCTCCAGCAGGCGGCTGAGGAGCGGATCATGTACGAAAGAGCCGACCACGATCACACCTTGCACCGCACCCGAGCGAATCAGCTTAATGCAGTGTTCCAACTCCATCGATTGTTTTAGATCCGTAAGTAAAAGAGTACTGTACTCTTGCTTGACCAGCGTGGATGTGATGCCCTGCAGGATAACGAAAAAATCTGGATTAGAGAAAGCCTGGTCTATGGTGCGGCCCATAACCACCGCGATGTTTTTCAGGCTGCGCGCCTCCAAGCTGCGTGCCACGATGTTGGGTGTATAGTTCAGTGCCTTGATCGCCCGCAGCACCTTTTTTCGGATGGGAGGAGAAACGTTGGAGGCGTTGTTGGCCACCCGGGACACCGTAGAAATGGATACCCCGGCCAACCGTGCTACATCCTTGATGGTGGAGGCCATCGCTCATCCTTCTTTCATGCCCACGCAGCGGGCGGATTATAGTGGAATGCAATAGGGGGAAATCAATAAAACGTTTTCTGGGATATATTATAATTTTTTTGTTTCAGAAAAACAATAGATATAAATAAAAAAGATGGATCTAATCCGGATTTCGCAAAATAAATAATCATATTGAATAATTATTTTATACAAATATTGATATATTTACACAAAATGTTGAAGAATATGAAAATTGAAGAAAACAAGAGAAAATAAATGATATAGTTAGATAAATAGATGCAATTTCATTTAAACGCTAAAAACAGGCTTTTGAAAAAACGTTTTCACGATTTATGCTGAAGCTGTCAGAGACAGACAGCAAACGTCTGTGAGTTTCAACCAGATTGCCGTCCGTCTGCGCCGGGCGGCAAGACAACAGAAATGGAGGAAAAAGATGCACAAACACACAAAGCGTTGGACAGCTTTTGCAATGGCGATGACCCTGATCTTAATGTTGCTCACGGGGTGTGGGGCACAGCCCGCTCCTTCTGTGGTCAGCTCGTCCGCCGCCCCGTCATCCGGTGGAGCGTCCACCGTGGACGGAGAGCAGGTCGTGCGCATGTGGACTTTCCTGGACCCAGAGGCGGACAACGGCCGAAGCAAAGCGCTCAAACAGATGATCGAAACTTTTGAGTCGGAAAACCCCGGCATCAAGATCGTGGTGGAAACGCAAGATTGGGAACAGATGACCCCCAAGTTTTTTGCCGCACATGCGGCGGGCAATGCGCCCGACATCATCTGGTGCATCATGGATGAAATGGGTGCGGCCCTGGACCTGGGGGCGTTGGAACCTTTGGAAAACCTCTTCCTGAAGGATTGGACGGAGGAGGAGATTGCGGATATCGACGACTCATTCTTTAATTTTGGCGTGAGGGACGGCAAGCATTATCAGATTACCCATTCCCGCAACTACATGGCCATGTATTACCGCGCAGACCTCTTTGAGGAAAAAGGGCTGGAAGTGCCCAAAACATGGGATGAATTTATTGAAGTGTGCCAGGCATTGACGGAAGTAGATTCGGAAACTGGTATTCAGCGCTATGGCTTTGGCCAGGCATTTAACGTGGACAAAGTAGATCCACAAATCATGACCAGCCTGCTGCTGGACACGCAGGGCAACTTGTTCACTGACGATGGCAAGGCAAACTGGGCCAATGCCGCAGGCGAGGAAGCGCTTCAGTTCCAATTGGACTGCATCACCAAGTACGGCATCACGCCGGAAGCAGCGGTGAACCTGACTGGTGAAGAGTTGTTCACCGAGTTTGCAGCCGGAAAATACGCCATCATCACAGGCGGTGCCGTGCGTGTACCCACTGTGCGCGCAGACGTTCCCTTCGAACCCAGCGCTGTGCAGCTGATGCTGTATCCTTCTGCCGACGGCAACGGAAATTCCCCCAGCACCATCAACGGCTGGTGCGTGGGCGTATGGTCCGGCAGCAAGGTCAAAGAGGCCGCCGGGAAATTTGTAGAGGCTATGATGAGCCCTGAATCCGATGAGTTGTGGGTTACTCTGGGCGGTCAGCTGGCCATCCGCAAATCCACGATGGAAAAACTCGGTGATTTCTATGAGGACCCCAACAACCGTTATTTGACCGTTGTGGCAGACGGCATTACAAACGCCGGTTGGCCGCAGCCTACGGATTATCCCGTGAGCTCCTGGAAGAACGACCTTAACCGCGCCGCACAGATGGTGATGGTGGACGGAAGCTCAATTCCGGATGCGCTGGCCAGTGTTGCCAAAGATTTTGACGAGCGCAACGGTGGCTGACGCGCCTGCGGCCCGCAGGCGCCGGACATGAAACAGCAGGCGCGCGGAGCGCCGTGCGGAAAGGCGCCCTTTCCTATACGATGGGCGCCTTTCCTTTATCCGGCGGCCGAGTGCGCGGCCGCGGTGGAAGGAGAGGATATCGTTTGAAGATCAAAAAAACGCTGCGTGATTATCTGGGGCTGTTTCTCACACTGCCTGGGATGTTTCTCATCGTTATGATACTGGTCGTACCGCTTTTCTGCACTGTGTACAGCAGCCTTTTCAAACTGGATCACCTGCAGAATGGGGGATTTGTAGGCTTTAAAAACTACGTGACATTGTTTCAGGATCCGGGCATCTGGGCTTCCTTCGGTATTACGATTTTGGTAACGTTGGTATCGGCAGGCATCTCCATGGTGCTGGGCCTGGTGTTTGCGCTGTGGATCGACCGGCGTACCGGTGCGGTGGCGTATTTGATTCAGCTCATCGGCCTGCTGCCCTGGGTTATCTCCATGATGGTAGGCACAGTACTCTGGCGCTGGATTTTGAACGGAGACACTGGTTTGTTTAACTATTTCCTACGGTGTTTGGGTATTGCGCCGGTCGCTATTTTTGAAAATAAAACAGCTTCGCTCGTCACGCTCATCGTGGTGATGGCATGGCGTACCATCGGCTATTCCATGGTGATGATCTTGGCAGGGCTCAAAGGCGTGGACAAAGGGTTGTTGGAGGCTGCCCGTGTGGATGGCGCCAATACCTGGCAGGCACTTATGCGCATCAAGCTGCCGCTCATTAAAACGCCCATGCTGCTGTCCACCATCGTGCTCACCATGAGCAATTTCAACAATAATACGGTGCCGCTCATCCTGACGGGCGGCGGCCCGGGCACGGCCACCAACGTGATCTCGCTCGAGCTGTACCGCATGGGTTTTACCTACTACAAATTCGGTCTGGCCTCGGCGTTGTCAGTGCTGGTGTTTTTGGTCAATATCGTATTTGTGGTGCTGTATGTGAGGATGATCAAATATGACGTATAAAATTGCAGAAAAAAAGCGTCTTGCGCAGCGCGCCCGGGCCAGCCGGCAGCGCGCCTCGCTGCCAGAGATCGTGCTGCTGCTGATCATGCTTGTGGTGAACTCTACCCCTATTTTGTGGGGGCTGGTTACGTCACTGAAAACACGGCGCGAAATTTTGGTGTATCCCCCGAAGTTTTTCAACTTCACACCCAGCCTGGAGCACTACTTCAACGTGTTTCGCAACGGGTTAGATATAGGTATGCGCAACAGCCTGCTCTATTCGGCATGCACCATTGCTCTGGGCCTGGTGCTGGGCCTGCTGGCCGCCTATGGCTTTGAGCGCTATCATTTCCCATTTAAAAAAATATTGTTTTACATCGTGATCGCAGGCATCCCGCTGTCTATTGGCAGTGCAGCTATGCTGATCCCCAACTATTTGTACATGATGGAGCTCGGCCTTACCAACAAATGGTATACGCTGATTCTGCTGTATACCGCATACAATCTGCCCATGGCGATATGGATTATGAAGGGCGGCATTGAGGCCATTCCTCTGGAAATCGAGGACGCGGCGCTCATTGATGGCTGCAGCCGGGCTTATATTATCGGCCGGTTGATTCCGCGTCTGATTCTGCCCTCTATTGCATCTTCAGCACTGTTCCTGTTTATCGGCGCGTGGAACGAGTTTATCACTGCTGCCGTAATGATCGATTCGCCGGAATTGCGTTCCATCCAGTTGGTAATCTATTATTTCCGCGGCTTTTTCGGTACCGACTGGGGCGCGCTGATGGCCTCGGCCATGATTGCGGTGCTGCCTATTCTGGTGGTGTTCTCGTTCCTGGGAAAGCTGATGGTGTCCGGACTTACACAGGGAGCCGTAAAGGGCTGAGGAGGAAAAGTATGCAGAAGAAAACTGCGCAGGCCGTCCGCTGCGACGTAGCGGTGCTGGGCGGCGGCGTGAGCGGAGTAGTCGCGGCACTGGCAGCGGCGCGCCAGGGCGCACACGTGCTGCTTGTGGAGCGGGAGGATTTTCTGGGCGGAGTGCTTGTGTCGGGCCTGGGGACTCTTGGCTTTAAAGACCGCGCGGGCAATACGGTCATAGGCGGTATCGCCCAGGAGATCGTGGACCGTTTGGGCCGAATGCACGGCACGCTGGGGCACAATCCATGTCCCGTTCTAAACAGTCTTACGCCGGTAAACGCTGCGCTGGTGCGGCTGTTGCTGTTTGAAATGTGCGGCGAGGCTGGCGTGCAGATGCTGCTGGGCTGCACGTTTGTGGCGGGCAAGGTATACGGGCACCGTCTGCGCCGTGTGTATGTTCAGGGCCGTGCCAAGCGGTTTGAGGTGGAGGCACAGGTGTTTATCGATGCCACCGGTGACGGCGACCTGTGCGAGAGCATTGGTATTCCCTTTGAGAAGGGAGGCCCCGACGGCGAGTTACAGCCCGCCTCTTTGATCTTCGCCGTGTCGGGGGTGAAGAAAGAAAAACTGCTGGAATATGTGGAGCGCTATCCCTCCGAAGTGGAAACACCGCAGGGATATGAGATGAATGTAGACGCAGCGTTTTTTCGAACGGTGCAGGGATATAACCTGCTGGGGCTGGACGCACTAATTCGCCGCGCACGCGCCAACGGAGACTATGTGGATGTTCCGCGCGACCGCTTTTCGATCATCACGCATCCCAACGACGATACGACCATCATCAACAACACTCGCCTGACAGATTTCGACGGCACGGACCTTTGGCAGCTCAGCCGGGGCACCGGCGAGGCCTGCCGCCAAGTGGAGGAATTGCTCCAGTTCATGCCCAAATACATACCAGGCTATGAACAGTGCGCACTCTCCTTTATTGCACCGGTGCTGGGCGTGCGGGAGACAAGGCGCTTTTTGGGCCGTCGCTGTCTGCAGGAAAAGGATGTGCGCGCAGGGGCAATTCCAAGAGATACGATTGCGCTCTGCGGGTATAACGTGGACATCCATCACGGCCGGGATGAAGGCAGTGAACTATACATTGTGGAGCGTGGATACGGAATCCCCTACGGCTGTATGGTGCCCGGACAAATGGACGGGGTGCTGTTCACAGGGCGGCTGATTTGTGCCGACCGGGTGGCCTATGGTTCCAGCCGGGTTATGGGCACCTGCATGGCGCTAGGGGAGGCCGCGGGCCTGGCGGCGGCGCTGTGTGTACGGCTCAATTGCACTCCGGCACAGGTGCCGGTGGAGAATCTGCGTGCGCTGCTGAAGGAGAACGGAGCCGTATTGACGATACCACAGGAGGTGGCAAGTCATGAAAACGTTGAAAAATCTGCGATATGACGTAGTCTGCGCAGGGGGAGGCGCATCCGGTGTGTTTGCCGCCGTGGCGGCCGCCCGAACCGGCGCGCGGGTGCTGCTGTTGGAGAGGACAGGCTTTCTGGGCGGTGCGGCGGCTCTGGGCATGCCTTTGCGCGGGGTGGCGCCGCAGCACACGCCGCTGTTGGACGAATTTCTATGCATCCTTACGGACTTGGGCGGCACGGCGGGCCCGCTGGATGGACCGGAGATCCCGGTGAACGGTGAGACGGTGAAACTGGCGTTCCACCGCTTGTGCCGGGAGAGCGGCGTAGACGTTCTGCTGTACAGCGAGGCCTATGAGGTGCGCCTTTGCGGCGGTGCGGTGCGCGGTCTCACCGCGGTGGGAAAGGATACGCTGTTGGAGGTCGAGGCCCCTGTTGCGATAGACGCCACGGGTGCGGGCGATCTGGCGCGCAGCGCAGGGGCACTGGAACAGGACCCGCCCCTGGAAGCCTGCGCGGCTCTGACTCTCACTGGGTTGGAAGCTGCCGAGCTCTGGCACCGAAAAAAAAGCGGTGCGGAGCCGGGCTTTGCCAAAGCACGCCCCGGCGCCCGCTACGAGGGGCCTCTGACGGAGGGAGGGCCAGTCTGTACCGTCTATGCCTGTGTGGAACCCAACCGTTTTTTGGTACAGCTACCGCTTGCCTGCAAGGTGGACCCTTCAGACCCTGCTTCACGCACGAGGGCTGCTGTGCAGGCGCATACAAAGGCGCTGGAATTGTTGCGCAGCCTGTGCGCCCGATCAGAGCTTTCCGCTGTGCGTCTATCGAGTGTTTCACCGCAACTGCAGCTTTGTGGTGCGCCGGTGGTGCGCTGCGCGGGAAAAAGCGTATGCGGGCCGGAGCAGGCCGCGGCAGTTACTGCAGGGCGGGACGGAAGGCCGCTGTATTTTGGCGTTTCACATTTGAATGTGCCGCAGCCTGCGGGGCTGCTGGTGTGCGGAGCTCTGGCGGCAGAACACGGGGAACTTGGCTCTGCATTGGCCACAGGCGAGGCGGCCGGAGCCTGTGCGGCATTGGCGGTGCGGCAGGGCGGCGTACCGGGTATGGTAACGGCAGAGCAGGTGCGCCGTACCACGGGCCTGCTGCTGTAAGATGATTTAGCGGGACAAAGCGGCAGAAAACTGTTTTTAAAGAAAGAAGGAGTATCGTACTATGATAAGTTCCAATGTGAAAATGGCCATTATCGGTGCGGGCACATGGGGCAAAAATCATGCTCAAATTTACAATGCGCATCCGTTTGCCGAAACGGTGGCCATCTGTGACGCAAATCTGTCCAAGGCGCAGGCCGTAGCGCAGGAGCTCGGCATTCCCCAAGTGTATCAGGATTATCATGAAATGCTGGAAAAAAGCGGCTGCGATGCGGTGGCGATCGTCACGCCGGATTATCTCCACGCAGAGATGACCATTGCATGCGCCAGAGCAAAAAAGGCGGTGCTTATTGAAAAGCCGCTTGCCACCACGCGGGAGGATGTGCAGCGTATGGTGAACGCTATTGAGGAAAATGGCGTACGCGTCATGGTAGACTTCCACAATCGATGGTCGCCGCCCTTCAACGCAGCTTATACAGCGGTGCGCGCAGGCGAACTGGGCGAGTTGTACAGCGGCTACTTCCGTTTGAACGACATCAAATGGGTGGCTACTGATCTGCTGCCTTGGGCGGCTCAGTCTTCAATTTTATGGTTTTTGGGAAGCCACAGCCTCGACACCCTGCGGTGGATATTTGGCTCCGAGGTGGAGCGAGTTTACTGTGTCAGCCGTTCCGGCGTCCTGAAGGGACTGGGGGTGGACACTGTGGACGAATATCTCACTACGCTGGAATTCAAAAACGGTGCTATCGCCCACATGGAAAATGGATGGATTACCCCCAATGCAAACCCGTGTGTCAACGACATCAAGTGCAATCTGCTGGGCACGAAGGGGATGATCGCCATCGATGCCTCCAACCACAACCTGATACAGAAATATACGGATGAAAAAGTAGAGGTGCCCGATGTTATTGTGCAGAATCATATCTTCGGCCAGCCCAAGGGCTTTGCCTTTGAAAGCATTCGAGGCTTTGTGGATGGATTGTACACCGGAAAAGATTTCCCGCTCACCTTGTACGACGCGGCCAACACCTCGCTGACCATTTTGGCTATTATGGAATCTGCCCGAGCACGCGTCCCTGTGGAAGTATCGGGCCTGTACGAGGTGTAGGATGGAGTATCTGAGATGTGCAGTGGTGGGCTTGGGCACTTTCGGCTCTTTTCACGCACGGGTGTGGAGTGAACTGCCGTACACCCGGCTGGCTGCCGTGTGCGACCAGGACACAGCGCGGGCTGCCGCCTTGGGCGCGCAATACGGCGTACCCTGGTACACCGATCACCGCGCGCTTCTGGCGCAGTGCTCCTGCGAAGCAGTGTCAGTGGCGACGCCGGATCATCTGCACAGACAGGTGGCGGTGGATGCTGCCCGTGCGGGAAAGCATGTTTTGGTAGAAAAGCCGCTTGCGACCAGCCGTGAGGACGTGAACGCCATTGTACAGGCGGCGAAGCAGAACGGCGTGCGCGTGATGTGTGATCTGCACAACCGGGTAAATCCGCCTTTTGCCCTGGCACGCCAGCGAATCGCCGGCGGAGAACTGGGGGAGGTGTGCAGTCTGTATATGCGCATGAACGATGCCTGCAGCGTAGCCACGGAGATGCTCTCGTGGGCCAAAGAATCCTCCATCTTGTGGTTTGTGGGCGTGCATTCGCTGGACCTGCTTTGTTTTTTAAGCGGTTCCCGCCCGCGAAAAGTCTACGCAATGAGCACCCGGGGCGTGCTGGATTCGATGGGCGTTCCCGCAGTGGATTTGTACCAGACTTCCATCGAGATGGAAAACGGAACGATCGCTCAAATGGAGAACGGCTGGATCGTGCCCGACGGTAGCCCAGCACTGATCGATATGAAGTGCACGGTGCTGTGTAGGCGGGGAATGGTGAAGATCAACGGTTCTGACAGTGATTTGCTGCGCGTATACTCGCCGCAGCGCATGGAGACACCCAGCTGCATTGCCCGCCCGGAGATCAACGACCGCGTAGCCGGTTTCGCCGTGGACAATCTGTGCTGTTTCGCACAGGGTCTTCTTGAATCCCGCCCCTTCAACAGTACGCTGCAGGAGGCGGCGGATGTTTGTTTTGCCATTGGAGCGATACACGAATCGGCGCGTCTGCATCGTCCGGTGGAGGTGCAATATTCTTAAGTGAAAAAACAGATCCTTTCGGGACATTTCCGAAACGCTGTTGCTTTTTATAGGTAATTAGAAGAAACGATTACTTCCGGAGGAGAGAAGCCTTTCCTCCAACGCGCGGGCATATTTCATATTGTACAGCATGAGTGCCTCTTACCGACAAGCCCAATCGCAGTGCCGCGCCGTATGCGGCTCTGAGCGCGAAAAAAGCGGGCGCGCTCATATCAGCTACGCTCAAAACTACTGCCCGCTGCTTTGGGATACCCGCAGCACGCTAAAAAGGAGATGCTGGAGGCCCTGCGGTTGGCAGACATGAACGTTTCTGAAGAAGAGATGGAACTGCTCACCGGCTGTAAAAGGCTGGAGGACGGTATCGCTGCACTGACGCGTCACGCCACGACACCGGTGCTGGTGACGCCCAAAGACGCATACTGCTGAGCGGGTGTCAACAGCGGCCTGATGGGTACCTATGGCGTGCGCGTGCATGCCGTAGACACCACGGGCGGCGCGGGCGACGATTTTGGGGTGCCCTACTCTGGCGGCTGAGGGGCCGGGGCACAGCCTTGTTACGCGCTGTACCCGAGGAAGAGAGGGGAACATCACTGCTTTTTCCAATGCGGCAGGCAGGCTCACAACCCAAATGGGGGCGCTTCCAACAATGCTGAATCGCGCTGCCGCTAAGAAGTAGTGTATGGAAGAGCCCAGCGTCCGGCTCTTAAGAGCGTCCGGCCACCGTCGTGGGGCACAGGGCGAGGCTGCACCAACCAAACTTTTGTTGCGCGGCCTCTCCGTATCGAGCAATAAGAAAATCCGTCTGCTGCCATGACATTGCGGCGGGCCTGCGCGGGACGCGCAGAATTCCCTGTGGGCTCGCTGTAGCATCTTTATAACCGAAGCGTGTTTTCGCCAAAGAAGGAACACTTGTTTCGGCGAATTTGAACTCAATACAGAGAAAGACGGTGTCTAAATGAAAAAAGTTCAGACAAAAACCTGTGATGTGGCGGTGATCGGCGGCGGGCCGGGCGGCCTTCCGGCTGCGATACGCGCTGCGCGAATGGGGAAAAAAACGATTTTGGTGGAGCGAAACAGCTTTCTGGGTGGAACGGCGGCGTCCGGGCTGGGGATTCTGGGATATCTGGACCGGCAGGGCCGTAAGGCACTGGGCGGAATCGCGCAGGAGCTGATCGACCGACTGACGGGATACGGAGGCGCGATTGGTCATTACCCATGCCCGGTACACAACTCGATCACCCCTATTTCGCCGGATTGGTTCAAGATCGTGGCAGTGGAGATGTGCCGCGAGGCAGGCGTGGAGGTTCTATTCAACAGTGAACTGCTGGATGCGACGATAGAGAATGGGCGCGTGGTGTGCGCCGAGGTATACGGCAAGTGCACCCGAACGCTCATCGAGGCGAAGGTGTACATCGACGGCACCGGCGACGGCGATCTGGCATATATGGCGGGAGCACGGTATATGTCGGGCCAGGATGGCACGGGAATTATGCAGCCGTGCACACTGATGTTTACGGTAACAAATTATAATTTGGAAAAATTTTTAGATTTTGCTGAGCAGAGTCCGGAGAATTTTGGAATCAAGGAGGATTATGCAAAAGGGTACGACCCGACGTTTTTTCGTGCAAGCAGAGGCCACTGCTTCATCGGGATGGATGAACTGATCAAAAAAGCGAAGGCGAAAGGCGATTTTCATGTCCCGCGCAACCAGTTTATCCACATCACCACCCCTGTGGACGGAATGCTGGCCATCAACACGTCGCGCATTATTGAGATCGACGCTTCCGACCCGTATCAACTGTCAAAAGGGCTGGAGGAAGGCTATTTGCAGGTCCGAGAGCTGATGGCGTTCATGAACAAATATCTGCCCGGCTTTGAGCAGGCCCAGCTGGCCGGTATCTCACCCACTCTGGGCGTGCGAGAAACAAGGCACTTTGTCGGCGTAAAGCGCTTGACGCACGAGACGATGTATGCGCCGGAGACAAAGAGGGAGGCCGTCGCTCAGTCAGCATACAATATTGATATTCACAGCGGCGTGAAAGATCACATTGACCTCACTCCGGTGGCAGAGCCATTTGGAATCCCCTACGGCTGCCTTGTGCCCGAAAGCCTGAACGGCCTGCTGTTGAGCGGACGCACGATCAGCGTGGACACACAGGTGTTTGCCTCGGCGCGGGTGATGGGACCGTGTATCGCTGTGGGTGAAGCGGCCGGTACGGCCGCGGCAATGAGCGTCGATAAGGGAATTGAGCTGCGCGACGTGGATGTGGACGCCCTGCGGGCCACGCTGCGGGAGAATGGAAATCTGTTCTGAGCGGCATGAAACAGGATCGGCCTCAAAAAACAAGAACCAAAAATTTCAACGCAAAAACGGAAACGGATTCGTTCTGATCCGGAGTACTCATTTCGGAGTGGGTATCTGTTTCGTAACAGTCATACAAATCAGAACCGGCTGTAATTTGAATTTAGACTGTTTAAATTCAAATTGCAGCCGGTTTTTTCTGCGATTTTAGACTTTTGGATTCCCTGCCGCTGCGCTTTCGGTTCAGCCGGGAAGAAGAATTTCAATGGCTGCACCTGTCCAGACAAGGCTTGGTTCCACAGATGCGCCGGGGGTGAGAGGTTGGGCCGGAGGGAGGGCTTCACCGTGCCACGGGTTCAGGATGAGCGGCTCCCTATCACAGCTCTTTTTCATCAGAACATAATGAAGTTTGTTTACAGGCGCGCCATTTTCCAGCATTTGACACACCAGGATGGCGTATTCTGCCGCCTGTTCCACGTCCAGCGCGGCTTCACAGAGCATCCCCAACATCTTCATTTGTGCGACTTCCTGCTTGGCGGCCGCGCTCAGTACGCCGAACATTTGCCGGATCAGCGGGTTTTCCCCGAGATGGAATACTGGTTTTGCGCCCCGCTTTGCCAAGCGGCGCATCATAAGCATGGGGTTGGAATAGCTTTCAAAGCCTGGCATCGCGCAGCCAAAGACGATGTCGTTATACAGAGCAGATATGTATGCCCTGTCGGCGGTTTCAGCTTTGGCGTGCCCGGAAATCTCCCATTCGTAATAAGCCAAGGTGAAAGCTCCGCAGGAGTTTCCATCCGCTTTGCCTTGTGTGATATATTTGCACATAGTATCCACCTTCGTTTCGATGATTTACGGGCAGCGGACCCGTTTTTCTTATTATAACATGGACACTGCATGGCAGCCACAAAAAATCAGGACAAACAGTTTTGAGGGCTCAACAGTTTCCGGGAACATCAGCAGGCGAAGCTGCGTCTCCGGCGGATACCATAAAGCGCTCCGGCAGGTTTTGTGGAAAATATGGTCTATAGCGTTATTGGCCGTTTACAGGTTTTCTGGTCAAGAACTCAAAATATTTTACATTTTGTACGTTATTGAAAAAAGATGTAAAAAAAGTTATGCTGAAAATCGGAAGGCACGCACTGTAAAAGGGAGGGGCGCAAATACAGTGCTGTGGCTGTAAGCTGGCTTTTCGATTAAAGCACTCTTGAGAGCCGGCATGCGGCGGAACCGTAGACAACAAAACAACGAAGAGAGGGAAAAATATGTATCGCGTATCCAATTTTACCGACAATGATGACGTTAAAACACTTGATCAAAAAGGGCCCTTCACCGTTATTGAATACCAAAGGGACCTGAGCGTGACGCCGGGTTCGGCTGTCACGGCTTTTTACTGTGCTCAGATGAACGTAAAAAAGCGGCAGGTCATATGTGATTTGAATCATGCGAATATTACCATCCAGGCCGGGGCCATGCAGTGGATGCTGGGCAATGTCAGCGCGACCACAGGAATCAAAGGCGTTGGGGACCTTTTCGGAAAAGCTGTACGGGGCAAGGTGACGGGGGAATCTGCGATCAAGCCGGAATATACCGGCAGCGGTATGCTTGTTTTGGAACCTACCTATAAGCATCTCCTGCTGATGGATGCGGCCGATTGGGGCGGCTCTGTGGTGCTGGACGACGGCTTGTTTCTTGCCTGTGACTCAAGCCTCAAACACAAAGCAGTCATGCGCTCAAATTTCTCCTCGGCGGTCGCCGGCGGCGAAGGGCTGTTTAATCTGAGCTTGAACGGCAGTGGTGTGTTTTGCATCGAGGCAGAGTGCCCCAAGGAAGAATTGGTAGAGATTATATTGGAAAATGATGTGTTGAAGATCGACGGGAACTACGCGATCGCCTGGAGCGCGGGCCTTGAATTTACGGTGGAGCGGTCTGGTAAGAGCCTGATCGGTTCAGCGGCTTCCGGGGAGGGGCTTGTAAATGTGTACCGTGGTACGGGCAAGGTGCTGATGATGCCTACCGCAAAAATGCCGAATATTTGATTGAGGCATTTCCCGACGGCGCCCGGCAACAGTCCGCCGGTGTAATTGTAAAAAGCGGCAGGTTATCCGCTGAAGGCTGTCCGCCGCTTTTGCCGCGCGGTTATGGGGTCGGGCGGGCTCTTTTGCTTGGCGCCTGCGCCGGTGTACAGGCTGCGTATCCATTCCCGGCGCGGCTGTTTACGAACCCGGCGGGCAAAAGGACGATGCCGGAAAGTTGGAGTTTTTTTGTCGGATACCGTTGAATTTTAATTCATATTTTGGTATGCTATTACAGGAATTCAAAGTGTTTTCCTGAAAATGCATATAATGCTCTGATAGGGAGAGCAGTTTCTACACCCAGCCGTAAACCGGGTACTATGTCATCCATAGATGGACTATGCTCCGGCGGGGCGTGGTGCTGTAGCTGTGGTCGTCATGCTTTGCGGCAGGCGGCCGTATTTTTTTGCATTTATTGAACAGGGCAGGAGGTTGTTTTATGCTGCATTCCATCACCGATGTACACGCACATTACGATGAAGCCGTCTTCGACACAGACCGCGGCGAGGTGCTGCGTACCTTGCGCGAAGCGGGCGTGTGCGCCATTGTCAATTCGGGCTCGAGCGTGCCGTCCTCCCGGCGCTCACTGGACCTGGCGAAACGGTTCGAGGGAGTATATGCCAGTGTAGGCGTATTTCCGTTGGAGGCCTACAACGTGCCGTCCGGCTGGTTGGAGCAGATCTCCGATATGGCGGAGGAGGACGGGTGTGTGGCCGTTGGAGAGATCGGACTGGATTACCATTTGGAGGATGGCGCAGGTCCCACATACGCGCAGCGGGAGACGCAAAAAAATGTATTTCGTGCCCAGCTGGAGCTGGCGCGCCGGAAGGGAATGCCTGTGGTCATCCACGACCGGGATGCGGATGAGGACGTCATCCGGCTGTTGGCGGAACTGCCGTGCCCCGGGATGATCCACCGTTTTTTCAGCCGTGCCGAATATGGCTTTCAGCTTCTGGAAATGGGCCTTTCGCTGGGAATCGGCCCGGCTGTCACTTATTCCAATGCGGGGGAGCTGGTCCAGGTGGTGCGGCAGATGCCGTTGGAGCGGCTGTTGCTGGAAACGGACGCTCCGTTTTTACCCAGCGCCCGCTTTGAAGGCAAACGGGCGACTTCGGATATGATTGCGGACGTATGTGAAGTTGTCGCACAGATACGCGGAGACGTTACCCCGCAGGAGGTGGCTTTGGCTGCGCGTGAAAACGCCCGCCGGATGTTTGGCATCTGATCGTTTTGTATCGGGTACCGGCGCGGCCGCGCCGGTTCAGGATAAATAAAACAACTGAGAAACTGGAGGAATCTGTATGAAAACCAAGCTGGACAAGTACTTTCGTATCTCCCAGCGAGGCTCCACCATCGGCACGGAGCTGATCGGCGGCGCCACGACCTTTGCCACCATGGCCTATATTTTGGCCTACATGACCGGGGCGATGTCCGCGGTGCCGGGCATTGACCTGACGGGCGTGCTGCTGTGCACCGCGCTTATCACGGCCATTTCCTGCATCGCCATGGGCCTGGTCGCCAACGCGCCCATCGCATTGGCGCCTGTTCTTGTTATCCCGAACCTGGTGGCCGGGATGGTGGCCAGCGGCGAGGCTACTTACGGCCAGGCGTTTGGCACGGTGGCAATTTCCGGCATCGTCTTTTTGCTGATCTCTGTTTTCAAACTGCGCGACCTGTTTGCACGGAGCCTGCCCAAAAACATCAAGATCGGCATCGGCGGCGCGGTGGGCCTGCTGATTGCCAGCATTGGCCTGAATACCAGCGGCCTGGCCGCTGCGGGTGAGGATGGCAGCTTCATCAATTTCAGCGATAAAAGCGTGCAGCTGGGGCTGATCGGTTTGGCCATCGCCCTGCTGCTGACGTATCTCAAAATCACGGTCAACGGCCGCACCTATAAAATCAAGGGCGCGCTGCTGATCTCTATTGTTCTTACAACGATCATCGGTATCCCCATGGGCGTTACGGTATTGCCCGAAAATATTTTCACCCGTGGTGCGCTGGCATCCATCGGCAATGTGGCGTTCCAGGTGGATATTCTCGGCGCCCTCAAACTGAGTTTTGTTCCGTTCATCATCATGCTGCTGATCAATGATTTCTTCGGCACATTGGGCACGGGCCTCGCCATGGCGGGCAAAGCGGGGCTGCTGGATGAGGACGGGAATTTCCCGGCCTTCGGCAAGGTGTTCCTGGTGGACTCCAGCGCCACCATCCTGGGCAGCCTGTTCGGCATCACCACCGTGAGCTGCTTTGCGGAGAGCGCCGCCGGGGTTGAGAGCGGCAGCCGCACGGGCCTTTCCAACCTGAGCACCGCGTTTTTCTTCCTGCTGTGCATGCTGTTCAGCCCGTTGTTCCTCATGATTCCCGGCGCGGCAACCGGCAGCGCGCTGATCGTGGTGGGCATCTCCATGCTGGAAACGCTGCGCGACGTAGACTTTTCGGGCTCTGAATTTTTGCCTGTGGCCGTCATGCTTCTGGTGACTGCCTATAAAGGCGACTATGTCGCGGGCATCGCGCTGGGCATGTTCACTTATCTGGTGGTCAGCGTCATCCGCGCGCTTGTAAACCGCGATGCGAAGTACGTCCCGCAGTGGCCCGCCTGGGTGCTTGGCGTGCTTATGGTACTGTATTTTATTTTCTGATCACTGCAAGAAATCGAGGCGTTGGCTATGAAAAATCTGCATCAACAGGTATTGGAGCTTCTGCCGCAGTGCATCGAGGACAGACGCTGGCTGCACCGGCATGCCGAGCTGTCTTTCCGGGAATACAAGACAGCGGATTATCTGGAGCAGGCGCTGTGCGAACTGGAAGGGCTGGAACTCAGCCGTCCTACACCCACCAGTGTGATGGCGGTACTGCGCACCGGAAGGCCCGGCCGCTGCCTCGCCATTCGTGCGGACATCGACGCGCTGCCCATCCGCGAGGAAAACGAGCTGGATTATCGCTCCTGCAATGAAGGCGTGATGCACGCCTGCGGCCATGACGGGCATGCGGCTATCCTGCTGAATTCCGTGCGGCTGCTGTGCCGCCGGCGGGAGGAGCTGTGCGGGGAACTGCGCTTTATTTTTCAGCATGCGGAGGAGACCCCTCCCGGCGGTGCGGTGGAAGTCATCCGCGCCGGCGTGCTGAAGGGTGTGGACGAGGTGTTCGGTCTGCATCTCACAAGCACGCTGCCCACGGGCAGCTTCGGCGTGTGCAGCGGCGTTCTCACCTCGGCCACGGACCGTTTTGAGATCGAGATCACCGGCCGCGGCGGACATTCCAGCATGCCGCAGGAATGCATAGACCCTATTGTGACCGGCGCACAGATCATCCTTGCGCTGCAGACCGTGCTTTCCCGCTCGCTTCGGCCCAGCGACCCGGCGGTGCTCTCGGTATGCCAGGCCCATTCCGGCTCGGCCTACAATATTATACCCGGCAGCATGCATTTGACCGGCTCGGTGCGCAGCTACGATGAGCGGGTGCGCGCCACTGCCGAGCGGCGTATCCGCGAGATCAGCGAAGGCATTGCCGCCTCGGCAGGGGCGGATGTGCAGGTGGAATATGTGCGCGGGTACGATTCCATCCGCAACGATCCGGCGCTGACCGGCTGGGCGCGAAATATGATTGCGCAAACCTTTGGCACGCAGGCGGTGCATGAGCTTTCACCGATTGCGCCGGGAGACGATTTTTGCTATTACGACCAGGTGTGCCCGGGTTTTTTCCTTGAGCTGGGCGCGGCAAACCCGGAAAAGGGAAGCGATGCTCCCCATCATAATGCCCGGTATCGCTTGGACGAAGACGCGCTGGCTTACGGCATGGAGTATACAGTCGCTCTGCTGAGCGGCCGATGCTGTTTACAGGCGCTCTGAGGCTTTGAAAAAATGAGTGCGTTTCCCAAACGGGAAACGCACTTTTTCGTATGGGGAGCAACGCCGGAGACAGATGCTTTTGCCTTAGCTGAATGGCTTGGGCGCAGCTTTTGTACCGGCTCACTCCGGAAGGGGGGATGTCTGCTTTTTTCGCATGCGGTTGCGCATTTCGCGCGGGCTTTCGCCCGTCAGCTTGCGAAACTGGCGATTGAAGCTGGACAGGGACATATAGCCCACTTGGTGGCATATTTCCAGTATCGATTTATTCTCGGCGGAAAGCATTACCGTTGCCGCTCCGATGCGGACGCGGTGGATATAATCGGAAGGCGCGCATTCCAATGCGCTGTAAAATTTTCGACGCAGGGTCGATACGCTCATATTGCAGAGCTGTGCCAGCGTTTCGATCGGGCAAGGCTCGGCATAATGGTTGGAAACATAGGTCACTGCAGGTGAGACTTCGGCAAGACGCCAAGGGGCAACCTGGCGGTGGTCGGAGAGACGTGCATGCTTGTATAGAATGCTTCTCACCAGCCACTCTGCGCATTGGCGGCTGCCGGGCCTTTTGGCCTGCAATTCATCCACCACCATCTGAACGAGTGTCAGGATATCGCGGCCCTCGGCAGTGGAGTCATCCAGTATGGGGGCGCCGATATGTCCCGCCGTAAGGGATTCGTCATCTTTGGCGCTGAGAATGCATTCATCGACATTGATAAAATACCATTTTGCGGGCTTATCGGGATTGCTCTGGGCGATATGGATCTGCCCCTGGTAGATGACCGAGGCACAGGGAGCCTGAAATGGGATGACCTTATCCTCCACAAAAAATATCCCGCTGCCTTCCGTGCACCAGCCCAGTTCAAGTTCGTTGTGATAATGCAAATACCTTGCGTGGGTGTCCATTTTGCCGGGGGAATTCTGCGGCCATAAAAAGAATGGATCGCCTTTTTCAAAAACGGTATGTTCGTACAGAACTTTTAACTTGTCTGCGATGCTTTCTGTGCAGCTTGATTGAATCTGCATAATTTTGCCTCCATTTTGCGTGGATTTGCCTCATCAGCTATTGTATACTGAATTTGCTGGGATGGCAATGAATTTGAAAAGATACCGCTCAAGGCTGAAAAAATTACCTTTTTGTCGGAAAAATCCATTTCGCCAAACGGGTGAGGACGGGGAAGCGGGAGAGGAGCCGCAGTGCGGCACGAATGTTTTCGCATCCGGCGGAGTACATATCTAGGGCCGGAGACCAAAAAATGTTTGCTCGGCTGCGAAAAGCACGACCCTCAAAATTGATTCGGCGAAAGCCGGATTCAAATATAAAATGGAGGTTGAGTTTCATGAAAAAAAGGTCGATCAAAAAAGTGTTGGCCCTGGGCCTCGCCGGTGCAATGCTCTGCGGCATGCTGACAGCCTGCGGCGGCGCCAACGGCAGTTCTTCCGCACCGTCTGCTTCGTCAGAGGGACAGGCAGAGCCTGCAGCTCCCGAAACAGAGAAGGAGAAGGTCGTGCTTTGGCATCTGTGGACCGGTGTAGAAGCCGGATACTTGGATGACGCTGTGGCGGCTTACAACGCGCAGAGCGATAAATATTATGTGGAGGCCCTCTCCGTACCGGATTCTCAGAAAATCATGGTAGCGATTCAATCCGGCGACGGACCCGACATTACGGATGACTTTACAAACAACATCGGCGCGTATGCTTCGAAAGGCATCATGCTCCCGCTGGATGACTATATTGCCAAGAACAATACCGACTTGTCCGACATCATTCCCTCCACGCTGGAAGCCTGCAAATATGAGGGGAAAACCTACGCGCTGCCCGCCGGCATGAACCTGATGGCGCTGTTTTACAATAAAACGCTGCTGGCTGAAGCAGGTTATACCGAGCCGCCCAAAACAATGGAAGAAATGTATGAGATGGCCGTCAACACCACAAAGCTCAATCCGGATGGAACGATTGACGTGATGGGCTATCCGGATTTTCCCTCTGTTTATTATACAGACAACTTTGCGGCGGCGCTGGGCGGCGGCTGGTACGATGAAAACGGAAAGCCTGCGTCGCCCGACAACGAAGGCAACCTCATGGCTTTGAAATATGCGGTGATGTACCGTGAGAAATTCGGCGTTGAAAACGTAGCCAAATTTGGTTCCGCAGGCAAATATCTGGACCCCACCGACCCCTTCCTGGCTGGAAAGCAGACCTTCCGCGTGGACGGAAACTGGCTTGGCGCCAACATCAACGATACCTTTAAGGTGGATGTGGATTACGGCTGCACATTCATTCCTTATCCGGAAGGCCATGAAGAGCTGAAAGGACGCGGCATTGCCAGCTCGTCCATGTTCTATATCCCCAGCAACAGCAAAAACCCGGACGGCGCCTATGATTTCCTCACCTTCATCTGCGGCCCGGAGGGAACGATGCTTCAGAGCGTGTCCCACGGCGGATTCCCTTCGCTGTTGTCACAGCTGGAGAGCGACGAGTTTGTAAACGGCAGCTACAACAGCGACGTGTTCGCCGAATTGGCCGCCAGCCCAAATCTGTTTGCCCTGCCCAACGTGCCGCAGAGCACCGAGTACAATACGATCATCAAGGAAGAGGTAGAGCTTGCGCTCAATCTCAAGCAGACTCCGGAGCAGGCGCTGCAAAACATCTATGATAAGGGCTCTGAACTGTTCAAGTAGTGGTGCGCATATATTTGCTGTTTGTTAACAGGTTCGTTCTGTAGGAACGAATGCACAGTTAACTGTTCGTAAAGGGGCCTTGCATGTAAAGGCCCCTTTACACATGTTATATTGCATAGCTTCTTGAAAGGTGGATATCATCATGCTTCAACACAGGGCCATCAAAAGCAGAGCTTCAAAACGTAGAAATCATACGGCGGCGGGTATTTTATTCGCGCTGCCCTGGATCATTGGTTTTTTGGCGTTCAGCCTGTATCCCATCATCATGTCGGTGTATTACAGCCTGACAGACTTCAACATGTTCCAAACGCCGAAATTTGTAGGGCTTGAAAATTATTCGGCGCTGTTTCAGGATGAAAAATTTTATAAAAGCCTGGGCAATACGCTGTATATGACGGTTCTGGGCACGCCGCTGTGCCTCGTGGCAGGCCTGCTTCTGGCGGTGCTTCTGAACCAGAAGGTGCGTGCCATGCCCATTTTCCGAACGTTCTTTTATCTTCCCAGCATCGTGCCGCTTGTCGCATCCTCCATGCTGTGGCTGTGGATTTTGAACCCGCAGTACGGCCTTTTGAACAACATCCTGCAGAAACTGGGGCTGTACCAGCCCAACTGGCTGACCGACCCGCGTTTTACGAAACCTGCGCTGCTGATCATGGGCGTGTGGGGTGTCGGCAGTATTATGATCATCTTTCTGGCGGCGCTGCAGGACGTGCCCCGCACTTTGTATGAGGCTGCCGAGATCGATGGTGCAAATGCTCTGAAGCGCTTTTTTTACATCACTCTGCCCGGAATTTCTCCTGCGATCTTTTTCCAGCTGATCATGGGGATCATCAACAATTTTCAGTATTTCACACAAGCATATCTGATGATCGGAAGTTCCACGGGCGGCGGTCTGAACGTGGTCAGCGGCGGCGCTGAAAATTCCCTGCTGTTTTATGCGCTGTATCTGTATCAGAACGCATTCAACCTTTTCAAAATGGGCAAAGCGTCCGCGATGGCCTGGATCTTGTTTGTTGTTGTGGCCGTTGTGACCGCAGTCGTTTTTAAAACGCAGGATAGGTGGGTGAGCTACGGTGAAGAATAATGCTTCTCTCGCGCGTGCGAACAAAAACATCAGGCGGCGCAAGCTGTGCGGAAAGGCGGTCACGGTATTTCTGCTTGTGGCGCTGTCCGTCGTCTTTCTGGTACCGTTTGCATGGATGCTGCTTACTTCGCTGAAGTCCATGGAAGAGGTTTATCAGCGTACTATTTTTCCGACAAAGCTGCACTTCGACAATTATATTCTGGCTGTTACGCAGATACCGTTCCTTCGCTATGCGTGGAATACCATCGTCATCACCGCACTGTGCGTTGTGGGAACCGTGATATCCTCCGCGATGGTGGCCTATTCCATGTCGAAGGTGCGGTGGAACGGGAAAAAATATTTGTTCCCGATCATCGTGGCCACGATGATGATCCCATATCAGGTCACTTTGATCCCGCTGTATATGATATGGAACAAGCTGGGGCTGATCGGCAGCATCGCGCCCCTGGTGGTGCCCGCGTTTTTCGGCGGCGCATACTACATTTTTCTGCTTCGCCAGTTCTTTAAGAGCATCCCGGATTCCCTGCTGGAAGCCGCGGAGATCGACGGCGCCGGAGAGGTGCGCATTTTTGCACAGATCATGCTGCCTTTGTGCAAACCTGCAATGGCAAGTGTCGCTATTTTCACTTTCATCAACACATGGTCCGATTTTATGGGTCCTATGCTGTATCTGAACCGTCAGGAAAGCTACACGCTTTCCATTGGCCTGCAGGCTTTTTTGCAGCAGCACTATGTGCAGTGGGGCATTCTGATGGCGGCTTCTGCTATTTTTACGATCCCGATGATCGTCCTGTTTTTCTTTGCACAAAAATACTTTATCGAAGGCATCACGGTAACGGGTGTAAAGGGCTGATGCCGGAAAGGGTGCTTTTATGAATCGGATATTGTATGTTCCGCTGGACGAACGTGCCTGTAATTATGAATTCCCCGCGCTTCTGGCAGGCATGACAGAGGACGTCGCTCTGGTGGAACCGCCCGTCGGCTGGATGGGCTTCAAAAAAAAGCCGGCAGATATCGACGCGCTCTGGGCCTGGCTTTTCGAGAATGCGGGGCAATGCAGCCACGCCATCCTTTCCGTGGATACGCTGGTTTACGGCAATATCATCAATTCCCGAACGCATCACCGCCCCCTGGAGGCATGCATGGAAACACTCTCCCGGTTCACCGAGCTGAAGCGGAAAAACCCGGAGCTTTCCATTCATGCGTTCAATCTGGTGGCGCGGGTGGCGGCATATGACAGCGACGCGGAGGACCCGGATTACTGGGCGTCATACGGAAGAAAAATATGGCGTTATGCATGCCTGACAGACAAGGCCGAGCGGGGAGAGGCGGATGAGGCGGAGCGCGGGGAATGCGCCGCGCTCCGGCGCGAGATACCGGACGGCGTTCTGGCCGATTTTCTGGCGCGCCGCGCGGTGGACCGGGCGGTCAATCTTGCGTGTGTGGACCTGGTGCGGGACGGTGTATTCGATGTGCTTACCGTCCCAAAGGACGATACCGCCGAGTACGGGTATGCGGCGCTGGACCAGATGGCCATTGCAAAGAGAGTGCGCGAGCTTCGGCTGCCGGACCGCGTCCTCGTATATCCGGGAGCCGACGAGGTGGGAAGCGTGCTGTTTGCCCGTGTTTTCAACCAGATCAAAAACTACCGCCCGCGCATTTACATAAGATATTCCTCCGTGTACGGCCCGTTTATTGTGCCGCGCTATGAGGACCGGCCGCTGCAGGAGGGAATAAAAGCGCAGATCACCTCTCTGGGAGGCGTAGTTTTGGATGCGCCCGGTGATTCCGACTGCATGCTGGCTGTAAACAGCCCGGGAAAGCATATGATTGAATCCGTCGAGCAATATACAAAGGACCTCACCTTTTCCACGCATCTGAATTTGAATGAGCTTTTCCGTTATATGCACTATTATCACGAGGAATACGGCCGTCCGGTGGGCCTGGCGGAGGTATCGGTAGCCAATGGATGCGAAAACGACTGCATGGAATTGGGACTGCTGACCGGAACCTATGATTACCTGACCGCTGTGGGAGGCTGGAACACCGCGCAGAATACCATTGGCGTCGTGCTGGCGCAGCTTGTGATCGCGAGCTATTACAATGGCTTTTGCGGCAGGCCGGAGCAGCTCCGGCGGTCGGAGGAGTTCATGGCGAGCCGTCTTGCCAGCGACTGGCTGTATCAATCCAATGTGCTGCACAGGTACCTTGCGGAGACTGCGGGCACGGTGGACCCTTATGCGCTTGGGCGGCATTACAGGGATGCGGTGGAATATTTCAGGCACGGGCTGCAAGCGCTTCTGGACGAGAAGTTTACGGCCGGGATACGCGGCCGCCGTCCCATTGTGGACACGCTGCAATTCCAGTGGGACGGAATCTTTTACATCCGGCTGCATGTCCGGCTGGAAGAAGTGCTCCGCGCAGAAGGTACTAAGGAAAAGACAGATACAGGAGAATGACGCATGATCACGAAAGCCGCTTTGCTTGAAGACCTGGGCCGTGCGGGTATAGACCCGCACGGCATGCTGCTGTGCCATTTTTCAATGAAAAAGATCGGCCCCGTGGAAAACGGCGCCGACACGGTGCTGGACGCTTTGATGGAATACATGAAAAATGGATTGCTGATCGTTCCCTGTCACACCTGGAGCAATGTCGACGATGAAAACCCCGTGTTTGACGTGCGGGAAACAAAGCCCTGCGTCGGGCTTCTGCCGGACCTGTTCCGGCGGCGGGAGGGCGTGGTGCGGACGTTGCACCCCACGCATTCGCTGTGCGTTTACGGGCCCCGGGCACAGGCGTTTGCAGAAGGGCAGGAGCGGTTCGATACGCCCTGTGCGCCCGGCTCCTGTTACGGCGAGCTGCTGCGGCAAAATGCGCAGGTGATGATGGTGGGGGTCACGTTTGCCTGCAACACCAGCGTACACTGCATCGAGGAGATTGCAAACGTGCCCGGCCGCCTTACAGCAGAGCATCATCCGCTGTTTGTGCGCGATCAAAGCGGGCGGCTGCTTTCCGTGCCGTCCCGCCGCCATCAAAACGCCAATTCGGACCATTACGTCAAGCTTGAACCGGTGATGTTTCACAGGAATATACTGCGGCGCGTCCCGTTCGGCAATGCCGAATGCCTTTTGTTCCGCGGCAAAGACCTGCTGGCCGTTACGCTGGAGCTGCTGAAAAAAGACCCGGATCTTTTCGGCAGCGGCGCGCCCGTCCCGCCGGAGTGGTATTGAATCTGCCTTTTACCGTGCGGCAAAAGGGCGCTCTGCGGAGCGGACAAATTGATAGGAAAGAAGGAACTGTCGTGAAAATATTGAACTTTGGCTCTCTCAACCTGGATAAGGTGTATAAAGTCGCGCACTTTGTGCGCGAGGGAGAGACCATCAGCGCACAGGAACAGAACCAGTTTTTAGGAGGAAAGGGGCTGAACCAGTCTGTCGCGCTGGCAAGGGCGGGTATCTTTGTGGAGCATGCCGGAGCAGTGGGGCGGGAGACGACGGAATTTCACGCGCTGCTCAAGGCTGAGGGCGCCGGCACGACGTATCTGCGCGTTCTGGAAACGGTGAGCGGGCATGCCGTGATCCAGTCCTGTGCGGGACAGAATTGTATCATCGTGTACGGCGGGGCAAACCGGATGACCCGGCCGCAGGATGTGGACGCTTTTTTAAAGGACTACGGCCCCGGTGATCTGCTGCTGCTTCAGAATGAAACATCCTGTGTCCGTTATGCAATGGAACAGGCCAGAGAAAAGGGAATGACGGTCGCGTTCAATCCTTCGCCCATAGACGCTTCCCTGACACAGGAGGTGCTTGCGCTGGCGGACGTGCTGTTCGTCAACGAGACGGAGGGAGGGCTTTTGTCGGGCGCTCCGGCAAACGAAAACGAAGCGGTTTTGGCGGCGCTTGCGGAACGGTTTCCCCGCGCGGCTGTCGTTCTTACCGTGGGAGGCGAGGGCGCGCTGTACCGCAAGGGCGGCGTGCTGCTCCGCCAGAGGGCATATCCTGTGAAGGTCGTGGACACAACGGCCGCGGGAGATACATTCACAGGGTATTTTCTGGCAGGTATGATCCGCGGGTTTGACCCGGGAAAATGCCTGCGCTGCGCAAGTATGGCGGCTGCGCTTGCAGTAAGCCGGGAAGGCGCTTCGGCAAGCATTCCCACATGGAGGGAAGTATTGGATTTCAGCGCGGCGCAGGGGGAACCACTGGAGAGCTTACGGGGAACAGGAGCCGCGGCGCTTTGACAGGCATTGGCACGGCGCGTCCATGGAAAAAAGGGCTGCCGGGAAGCGCCGCCGGATGACGGAAGAAAGAGGCGAATGGCATGAACACAGTCACAGTGATCCCGGCGGTGCGCGTATCCGAACAGGTCCAGCCGGAATTTCGCGTATTTTCCCATGAGGCGGATGCCCTGCAGATCGACGTGCTCCGGGGCGGATGCATATTGTTGGGCTGCACGCGGAAGCTGACGCCGGGAAAAACATCGGTGTTTCGTTACAGCCTGAAGGGGGCTGTGGGCGATGTGGAGCTGCGCTTCCGGTTTTACAGGGGAGAGAAGGAGGTGGAGACAAGCTCGGCGCCGTATCAGGTCGTTCCCGGCAGTGTGCCCGCCACAGGCCTGATCGACGGCTGCTGGATATCCATCTGCCACTGGAGCGAACAGGAAGCGGTGTTCTTTAATTCGGAACTCAAAAAAATGCGGGACGAGGATTTCGAACGGCATATCGAGGAGATGTCCCTTCTTGGAATACGGGGCGTTGTGATCCAGAATGTATTTGATTCCTCCCATTATGTGGGCCGCCATGAGATGACCTGCGGGAGCTATGACGGCCGGGCATTTTATCCTTCCGGGCTCTATCCCGGAAGAATGCCGCTTGCCGCGCGGGACCCCATTGAGGCGGTGCTGCGGGCCGCTGACCGGTGTGGTATGCATGTGCTGCTGGGTGTGGGCCTGTTCGCCTGGTTTGATTTTTCGGAACAGTCGCTGGAATGGCACAGGCGCGTTGCACGGGAGCTCTTTCAGCGGTATGGAGGCCATGCGTCCTTCTATGGCTGGTATGTTTCAGAAGAGATCATGGGAGACCTGTATTATTCGTACATGCCGCACTCCGCAGAGCGCTGGAAGGAGCTTGCCGTGTTCTTTCGCGAGTTCCGTACTTTTGTACAGGAACTTGCTCCCACAAAACCGGTGGCTTTTGCGCCCAATAATGTACGGTTCCATCTTTATGCGGAGGAATGGAAAACCATCCTGCCCTTTATTGATATTTTGATCCCGTTTGCTTTTGCGCGCGATCCGGAACATCTGAATGTCGTGCAGATGAAGCAGATCTGCGACGAATGCGGCACGCACATGTGGGTGGATATGGAGATGTTCCGGGAGCCCTTTGAGGATGGGCTTGTACCCAAGACGATGGAAGCGCTGCTTCGTGAGATCCGTCAATATGACGCTCTGGAGCAGTGCTACGGCTACCAGTATACGGGGCTGATGAACCATCCGGCCTCCCGCTTTTCTCTGGGAGGGGAGCCCGCAAAAGAATTGTATGCCCGGTATTTACAATATTATCGGGCGCGCCGTGCTGCATGGGGATATGGGGAAAAACAGCAATGATTTCCGCGGCTCGAAAAAGAGGCCCGGCGGACAAAATCGGAGGGAAAAGTATGAAGGAGATACTCGGCCGCATCGTTGCGGCGGAATTGGAAGAACGCCGGAAGCAGGGATACGATGTGGAAGCGCTGCGGCCTCTTCTGGGTAAGGCGTCCGGCAGCTGTGACGCGCTGCTGGCGCTTTCACAGCGTATCAAAGAGGCGCCCATACGGCAGGATTGGCCGTACGAGGAGCCGGACGACCTGGAAAGCGTGATGGCGGCGTGTGACCCAACGCGCAGGCGGGAAGCGTCCCGCCTGCTTTCCGATGAGGAGATCGAGGCGCGCGTCCGCTCCGCATTCCTGACTTCGGTCTGCGCATGCATCCTGGGCAAGCCCCTAGAGGAGGCTCCCTACGGCGGCCTCGAGGACATCCGCGCCGCCGCGCAGGCAAGCGGAGAATGGCCTCTGCGGGATTATGTGAGCGATGCGATGCTTACGGCGTGGGGGAGGCGGAACCCATCCTGGGTGGAAACGACCAGAGGAAGAGTGCGCTATGCCGCGTCCGATGACGACATCACCTATACCATCATGGGCATGCTGCTGATTGAAAAGCGGGGAAGGGATTTTTCGCACGAGGACATGCGTCAGCTTTGGCTGGAGAACCTTCCGATCTATTTGTGCTGGGGCCCCGAGAGGACGGTGCTGCTGCGTGCCGGCCTTGCGGTTTTGGCGCCCGATCTGTCTTATGATATGGACGATTGGGCGGCGCGGCTGAATCCGGGCCAGGAGCTTTGCGGTGCAATGATTCGTGCGGATGCCTATGGCTATGCGTGTCCCGGCGACCCGGAGCTTGCCGCACGGCTTGCATTCCGTGACGCATCCTTTACACACCGGAAAACCGGCGTATACAGTGCAATGTTTGTTGCGGCGGCAATTGCCGCCGCGTTTACTGCGGAAAATTGGAAGGAGATCGTCGTCACCGCGCTGCAGTATGTTCCCCAGCGCAGCAGATTTTACGAACAGGCTTCCACCTGCCTGCGCATGGTGGATGACGCCGCTTCTTTCGAAGATGGTTATAACGCGGTCCATACCGAATACGGCGCGTTTGGAGCGGGGCAGGTCGTACAGGAGATCGGCACAGTCATCAATACCCTGAAGTTTGCCCGGGATGCTGAGGAGGGAATCGGCATGCAGGTGGCGCAGGGAAACGATTCCGACAGCTTTGCCTGCAGCTGCGGTTCCATTTTGGGCGCTTATTTCGCCGATGGCCTGCCTGAACACTGGTATGCGCAGTTCAATAATACGATACACACGACAATGGGGAATTTTCACGAGACCGATCTGCAGGCTCTGACAAAGCGCATGCAGCTGCTGTACAAGCGCGTTCGGCAGCCGGAAGCACCGCTTGCCTGAGTGCGCGCCCGGTTCATCTCCGTCCGATTGGCAGGCTGCCGCTCCCGTGCCCTTTATGCCGCGGCGTTGGCATAAAGGGCTTTTTTATCCGCTCCGGCGGAATTTTCTGCAAGGCGCACAGTGGGGGCGGGACTTGCGCGAAACTGCATGCTTTTATCCTTTTTTTGCATAGATTTGGGCTGTTTATTATTGTATATTTATTGTACTGAAGGAAGAACCGGGCATTCCCGACTAAGGGAAAACAGCCTTTTTCTGTCGGCTGCCCGGCTATTTACTGCGAAAGGTGTTTTGATATGGACTCCATTGTAAAATACCCTGATTTCACACAGCTGGACGCGCTGAGCACACCCCTGCGGGAATATGCCAGATTGAAATGCGAGCAGGGAGCGGAAACAGGCGCCGCCGCACTGATCGGTCAATTGACGGAGACCATGCGCTGTACGGTCCGGCTTCTGCAGGAGCTGCCGGACGATGCCGCTCTGTCTGCCTGTGAACCAAACGAACTGGACGCCATCCGCGCGCTGCGTGCACCGGCGCAGCGCCGCCTGTGGGAGGCGCTGCCGCCCGAGGATATCTGGATGGACAAATTGGAGGGCGCGCTGCTGGGGCGCATCATTGGCTGCCTGCTGGGCGTGCCCGTAGAAGGGCTCTCGGTGGAAAGCATGCGTGCATGGAGCGAGTACATCGGCAAGCCCTTCCCGCCGGTTTCCTATTGGGAAGAAGTGCAAAATCCGGAGCTTTGGAACTGCTACGGCCGTCAGCGCGGCGAATACCGGAAATGCGCGCTCCGGTCCGCTCCGGTAGATGACGACCTGGCCTATACACAGCTTGCGCTGCTGATTTTGGAAGAATACGGGCCTGATTTTACGACCGAGGACGTTGGGGAGGCATGGAAAAAATATCTTCCCGTTGCCTGTACGGCGGAGCAGGCCGCTTTGGACAACCTGAAAAAAGGCGTGCCGGCGCGGGAGGCTGCGGACAGGGACAATCCGTTCTGCCAGTGGATCGGCGCCGCCATCCGTTCTGACGGATTTGGCTGGGCAGCGGCCGGCCTGCCGGAGCTGGCGGCAGAAATGGCCTGGCGCGACGCCCGCCTGAGCCACAGGCGCAACGGTATTTACGGAGAGATGTTCCTGGCGGCGGCACAGAGTGCGGCTTTTGCTGTGAGCGACCCCCTGGACGCCGTGCGGGCCGGCATGGCGGAGATCCCACGGGAGTGCCTGCTTTACCGGGACCTTGCCTGGGCGCTGGAGCATTGCGGCGCGGTGCGCGGCCACGGCGATGCGCGCCGGCTGGTGGATGAACGGTTCGCGGGAATGCATGCCGTTCACACCAACAACAACCTGTGTCTGATCGTGTTTGGCCTCAAGCTGGCGGAGGGAGACCTGATGCGGGGACTGTCCCAGACTGTTGCGATGGGCCTTGACAGCGACTGTACCGCCGCCTCCGCAGGCAGCATTCTGGGCGCGGTTTTGGGCAAGAGCGCGATCGCCCCGGAGCTGTACGAGTGCTTTCACGACCGTATGGATACTTACCTGAAGAACACGGAGGCGTTTTCGATACGGGATATGGCCAAGCGGTATTCCGCGCTTGCACACAAAGTGCATTCCCGGCTGTGACCGCCGCCTTAGGAACATGCCGCCAGAAAAACGGGGAGGCTGCCGCTGTTGCAGGCGTTCGCCCCGTTTTTTCGGTTTTCTATGGCCGTTCAAACGGCTGAACGCCGGGATTCGCCCGAAAGATGAGTATTTCTGCTGATTTTGCAAATTGCTATTGTGCGCACAGTACAGTTTGGGATATAATATAAAACGGCCTTGAGGCAAGGCCGTTTTTTGTGTTGCAATTTTACATCAATAAAAGAGGGGTTAGTACAAATGAGAACTGTTGGCACCACTTCGCGCGGCGTACGCTGCCCGGTCGTCCGTGAGGGCGACGATCTGGTCAAAATCGTCACCGATGCCATCCTCGCCTGCGGTGAAGAGCAGGGCCTCACCTTCCATGACCGCGATATCGTGGCTGTTACAGAGGCTGTTGTGGCACGCAGCCAGGGGAACTACGCCGGTGTGGAGGACATCGCCGCCGACTGCCGCGCAAAATTCGGCGCCGATACGGTGGCGCTCACATTTCCCATCCTCAGCCGCAACCGCATTGCCATCTGCCTGAAAGGCATTGCAAAGGCTTTTAAAAAAGTGTATATCCTTATGAGCTATCCCTCCGACGAGGTTGGAAACCATCTGTTCGACGAGGACCTGCTGGATGAAAAGGGCGTAAACCCCTGGAGCGACGTGCTGGACGAGGCGAAATACCGCGAGCTGTTCGGCTATGAGAAGCATCCCTTCACCGGTGTGGATTATGTGGAGTATTACGGAGACCTGTTCCGTGCGGAGGGCTGCGAGCCGGTATTCCTGTTCGGAAATGACGTGCGCGCCGTGCTGCCGTATACAAAGAATGTGCTGTGCTGCGACATCCACACCCGCGAGCGCTCCAGGCGCCGCCTGCTGGCTGCGGGCGCGGAAAAGGTGCTGCTGCTGAGCGACCTTATGACGGCCCCGGTGAACGGCAGCGGGTACAACGAGCAGTTTGGCCTGCTGGGCTCAAACAAGGCCACGGAGGAAAGCGTGAAGCTGTTCCCGCGCGATTGCCGCAGCTTTGTGGACGCGCTTGCACAGAGCCTGCGCAGCGCCACGGGCAGACAGATCGAGGTCATGGTGTACGGCGACGGAGCCTTTAAGGACCCCGTGGGCAAGATCTGGGAGCTGGCCGACCCTGTCGTGAGCCCCGCATACACCAGCGGCCTGGAGGGCCAGCCCAATGAGCTGAAGCTGAAGTATCTGGCGGACAACGATTTTGCCTCTCTTTCCGGCGATGCGCTGACCAGCGCCATCAAGGACAGCATCTCCCACAAAAATGCGGATTTGAAGGGCCAGATGTCCAGCCAGGGCACCACGCCCCGCCGCCTGACAGACCTGATCGGCAGCCTGTGCGACCTGACCTCCGGCTCCGGCGACAAGGGGACCCCCATCATCCTCATCCAGGGCTATTTCGACAATTTTGCCGTATAAATCGCAAAAGCACCCCCATCCGAGGATGGGGGTGCTTTTCTGTTGCGGGGCTGTTTGCCCGCCCGGCGCACATCCGGGCGGCATGCCCTTACAGCAGACCGCGAATCAGCTCTGCGGCATCCGCTATGTATTGGGCCAGCGGCTTTTCCGGAAGGCCCGCAATGTGCGCCCCGCATTTGGCAACGGGGATGAGCACCTTGTGAGCCGGGCTTTCCGCCACGGCGCGGGCCATGGCCGGGCTGCATTCGCCCAGCATGCTGTTTGCCATCACAAGGCCGATGGGGCCCGCCAGAATACGCGCCCGCGCGGCGTTCACGATCACGGCGTTTTCTCCCGTGGCTCCGGCGGATGCACCCGCCCGGAGCATGGCGCTGGTGGCCAGCGCGTTGGTGCCCACCGCCACGATCTCCTGCGTCACGCCGCCCGCGCGCAGCGCCTCGATGAGCGCGCGGCCAAAGCCGCCTCCCTGCCCGTCGATGATAACAATATCCATATTCCGTCCTCCTTACATCAGCGGCGAGAAGAAGCGCAGGAACACCTGCGCCAGCCATTTGTACAGCGGCGTGCGCAGCACATCCGCCATCGTTACCTCATGGCTTTCAGCCAGCGTGGCGCGCACGTCTTCCAGCACGTCCCGCACCATATGGCCGCCGTAAAACGCGCAGCAGTTTTCAAAGTGCAGGTACAGGCTGCGGTAATCCATGTTGGCGCTGCCCACAATGGCCTCGCGGTCGTCGCTGACATACATTTTTGCGTGCACGAAGCCGGGGGTGTACTCGTAAATGCGCACACCCGCTTCCAGCAGGCGCGGATAATAGCTCTGCGTCACATAATACACATACCATTTATCCGGCACACCGGGCGTGAGGATGCGCACGTCCACGCCGCTTTTGGCTGCAAGGCACAGCGCGGTGACCATCTCGTTGTCCACGATCAGGTAGGGCGTAACGATGTACACATAATCCCGCGCGTGCTGAAGCACGTTCAGATACGCGCTTTCGGCCACGGCTTCGCCGTCCAGCGGAGAATCACAATAGGGCTGCACATAGCCGTCCGCTTCGTATTCGCCCAGGGGCATATAATCGGTGTACGGGGTGGTGGTGCCCGCCACAAAGTCCCACATTTTCAAAAATGTTACGGTAAGCGGATAAACGCCCGGCCCTTTCAGCATCAGGCCCGTATCCTTCCACACGCCGCAGCGTTGCTTGCGGTTGATGTACTCGTCCGCAAAGTTCAGCCCGCCGGTGAAAGCTGTTTCACCGTCCACGACGGTGATCTTGCGGTGGTCTCGGTGGTTGAGCATTTTATAGTCAGAGATATGCAGCGAAAAATGCAGCGCATTGAATACATGGCACTTGATGCCCGCGCGGCGTATCTCTTCGTCATAATCACCGGGCAGTGTGAACATGGAACCGAAGCCGTCGTAGATCAGGCGCACGTCCACGCCCGCGGCGGCTTTTTCCTTAAGCACGGCCAGCGTTTCGTTCCACATTTCGCCTTCTTCAACGATAAAATATTCCATGAAGATATATTTCTTCGCGCCGCGGATGACCTCCAGAAAACGGGCGAAAAAATCCTGCCCCATGGGATAATACTCGCTCTGCGTGTTGCAGTAGAGAGGGGCCGAGGCGTTGCGGGACAGATATTCCACGCTGCGGCGAAAAGCGGGCTCCCGGGCGTACAGGGCCTCTGTTACCGCATCGTCCTGCACCATGGCGGCGGACGCGGCCCGTTCGATGTCTGCAAATTTGCGCGCGTTTTTGGGGGTGACGCCCTGGTTGCCCCACCACAGGTAGAATACCGCCCCTGTAACGGGCAGGGCCACCACAATGAGCAGCCACATGATTTTGTAAGCGGGATTGATGTTGTCGCGTTCGATCACGGCGATGACCACCAACACGCTGACCAGCGTGAGGATAATGTAAGCCACCGTACCCGCGCGGCTGAATACCAGCATGAGCGCCGCAAAAAGTCCCACCTGGCATGCGATCAGAAGCCCGAACAGGAATGTCCGGGAGAGCAGAAATTTGAGTATCTTTTTCACACCGTACCTCCACACAGACGCAAGAGAGCGCTTGTCCCGATGCTTTATAGTGTACCATATTTCGCGCAAAAAAAATAGTAATGCAGTAGGCTTTGCCGGGAGTGACCGGGAAAACTGCCGGTAAAAAGGCGCGCCCCGCAATGCGGAGCGC